>Ga0315915_1005899_pt1 | contig 15135 bp, 7 predicted proteins | sample MpolbnodulesMG_FD_207738 | JGI IMG/M metagenome (GOLD analysis project Ga0315915, IMG submission 207738) | Medicago polymorpha root nodule microbial communities from Los Angeles, California, United States - branched nodules | ecosystem: Host-associated > Plants > Roots > Nodule | place: USA... | reverse complement strand
GGAATAAACTCTGCAGATTGAGTTGCTGTTTGGATTTGAACTTGGACCATTTGGATATTATCATTGGACAAAATAATAAAAAAAAGGGATAAAGACTAAAAAATTAAATAATAGAAAAGGGATAAAGACTAAAAAATAGATGAAATTAAAATAGAAATAAAGAAATATTTTATTTTTTTTGAAACAAAATTAAAGTTAATTAATTAACAAGAAAAACTTAAATAAAAGATGGAATTAAAAATGAAATAAAGACTAAAAAGAGAAGAGGGCCCGACTCGGAACCAAAAAATGAGGTATTTTAAAATACCTCTCCGTCGAAATTTTCACTGAAATGCAGAGATTGATCAGGTTAAACTGCGTATGAATGTAGGGTCCGACGACATGTGTCAGTGACAGCTTGAGTCAAAAATTGGGGTATGACACGCTACTTTTTGAAACTTAGGGGGTGAAAAGTGAGTTTAAGCCTATAACAAATCATGTTTATCTATTTGACACTTGACACCGACAATATAAGAAAAAAATATAGGATCATGTTAACCGGTGCCCCGGACACGGATACCAAAAAAGGAAGTTATTACTAAAAAATGAAACTTTTTTTTTTACATTTTATGAATTGATTACACAATTTCAATGCAATAAATACTATATAATTTCCTTTTTTAGTATCCTTAACTAGTATCTGGGGCACCGATTAGCATTATAGAAAAAGTATTTAACGACACCAACAACAACAACAATTATTGTAGGGGTGTTCCAAACCAAACCAATCCAATTGGAAAACCGCAAATCGAACCAACCCAAACCGAAACCACAAAAAACTGCATTTGGTTCGGATGTAATCAGATCATTTTCTTGCTCAACCGCATGGTTTGGTTTGGTTTGCGGTTTTCATTTTACCAACCGAACCAAACCAAACCAAACCGCAACATAAGAAAAATGTTAATTAAACATATACTTATAGAAACTCAATAGAAACTTTTATAAAGTTACATACTTTTTCTCTTGTTAGATTCCTTCTTTGCTTTTTATTTAAAATCTTAATCTTTTGCATTTCTTAGGAAATAGGATTACGTTTTGTCCATGTTTTTAACTTGGTCTATGTTGTTGGAAACATTGTAAAATGAAAATAAAATTGTAATATTTGATAAAATTTAAAACATTGCTGAAAAATATGTTGTGTTTTAACTTTTTAACCTGATTTTAATAATGGAAACAAAAAAGTTTATCGTCTCGAAAAAACCGCATCAACCGATCCAACCCAAACCACATTAGTTTGGTTTGGATGTTATTTTTAAAGTCAACCGAACCAAACCAAACCACATACTTTTTTATCTTCCGGTTCGGATGACTTTTACCTTCAAAACCGAACAAAATCGCACCGTGAGCACCCCTAATTATTATTATAGAAAAATTTGTTTAAGGGTATAATCGAGTAATGAAAAAATCAGCTCAAAATCTCATATTTTCTTGGCATATGCTTTAGAGACTCCTCAGGGGAGTTGTTGTTAGGCTTCTCGAAGTATTCATATGTCAATTCTACTCCTCCAGAAGCTGAAGCGTTAGGCTTGTTTGAGGCTATAAACATTGCTATTAATTGTCACATGTCATATGTTATCTTTGAGTCTGACGGTAGGTTACTTGTTGATGCTATTAAACATAGTTAGAGGTTTCTTATCTCACCATAGGCCCCATATCTTTCATGAAGTACCATTTACATTGTACCTGTTATTCTTTAATGAAATGAATTAGTTCTGTCTTTGCTAAAAAAAAGTATAAATATAGTATATAGTATAGATATAGTTGATCTTGTTTATTACACTTTTTTTAAGGATAAATGAAAAAAATTGGACTTATACTCATATCGTGTTTGTTATGTGATATATTTTGTGTGGTAACAAAAAAATAAATATTTTGTTTGTAACACTTTTTTTAAAATTTGAATTCACTTTCATCCATTATCTTTTTTAAATGATTAAGAAAAAATCGGATATATATGTTACATTTTGTTTTAATATTTGATTGAAAGTTGAGGGCAATTTTGGAAGGAGAAAAGGACAGCCTAAAAGAGCCGAAAGATACTATTTTGACTCTTTTTGGCTGGTTTTTTTCTCTTTTCCAAAATTGGCCTCAACTTTCCATACAAATAAATAACATATATAACAAATAGATAAAAGTAAATTCAAATATTAAAATAAAAGTGTAACAAACACGGTATGAGTATATATATGTCCAATTTTTTCATTTATCTTTTAAAAAGTGTAACAAACTAGAAGGTGTGTGTGTATATATACACACTTTTTCATTATCTCAATTATACCCTAAAACAATTTTTTCTATAATAAAGATAAAGATTGTTGTTGGTGTCATTAAAAAAATAAGAATTTATATTATATTTTTTTGTTATATTGTTGGTATAATTGAAATAGATAATCATGGTTAGTTTGATTTGTTATAATTTAAAAGCAAAAGGCCTTTATATTTATATTTTTAATCAAAATTTCATAAAAAAACATTCATAATTTTCAAACGTTAGCGCAATAAAAATAGGTTGTTTTGGTTTGACTTTTCCTTCTTTCAATTATACCTTTAAACAAATTTATTATAAAAATACTACTTTATTAACGTCATTAAAAAAGTTGATAGAGTTATCAGATTTATCAATATCCCTCTCCTTTGAAATAAAAAGAATGCAATTCCATTGTTTTCCACATATGTAACCTTGTAAATTTTATAACTAGTATTATTTTCACATATGTCGCTCTAGCAATTGTAACATTTCATAGCTGGGATTATTTTCAAATATGTCGCCTTTGGAAATTTCGTACTTTTTTTTTAGGAAAGAAATTTCGTACTTAAATAAACAACTTTGAATGTTAACTTCCACAAAAAAAACTTTGAATGTTAACTATATATGAGAATAGAAAAGAATTAGGCGGGTATACCTTAGTTTACATATCATCTCATAGTCCGCGATAACTTTAACAATTTTGAGTAGACAAGATGTTGTATATTTTTCTTTAAAAAAAAGAAAAAAGATGTTGTATATTTTGAATACTTCATATTTGAGTAATATTTTATGCGCATCGCCTCTTTTTAGAAAACATTTTCAGTGGTGTTTACATCGTCTTTCAGGAATACTTTTTCAATGGAATATAACTTTCGCGGATTTTAAAGAGTCGTGTCTCAGGACTTACCTTCCTCGTAACTTCCTCAACATGCGAGGTCATCGAACATTTTGATGTTTTTAAAGAGTCGTGTTTCATGTCTTACCTTCCTTGCAACTCCCCTAACATACGAGTTCATGGAACATTTCAAGGTTTTTAAAGAGCATGTTTCAGGCAGTGACTTCCTTGCAACTCCCTTGACATGAAATTTCATGGAACATTTCAAGGTTTTTAAAGAGCCATGTTTCAGGTCTTACCTTTCACACAACTCCTTTTACAGACGAGTTCATGGAATTTTCGAGGTTTTTAAAGAGTCGTGTTTCAGGTCTTCCCTTCCTCGCAACTCCCTCAACAGACGAGTTCATGGAACATTTCAAGATTTTTAAAGAGTCATATTTCAGGTCTTACCTTCCTCGCAACTTTGTTAACATACGAGTTCATGGAACATTTTGTACGAATGGAACTTTCATAGAACTCATCAATAGAATATTTATATCAACGACCATATTCATAATACTTAGGAAAAAAAACAACTAAAATTTAGTAATTAGGGTGCCTCTTTAAAAAACAATAAATTACATTGTGGAGTCTCCTTTAATTTTTCGAGGCACCGAGTTCATATATAAAATGATTTGACTTGCTACTTCTTCTTGGAATTTATATGTCCTGTCTGATCATGCTCAAATTTCACATAAGAGAATTAATACCTCAACTTTCCAACACCGAGTTCATATATAAAATGAGACCAAAAATTTCATAGTAATATCTCAAATCTAATCGACCTATAAAAAATAAACCACATACGATTGACATAATGAAGAAAAAGGATCTATTTAAAAGAAGTCATATTAAGATCATAAAATCCTTGCGTTTAGATGTTACAACATGCATGTCCTGATACTAACTCAATAAAAAGAACCACCAACTCCATAAATTGAAGAGTAGAAAAACATATACAAAAATTAATATGCACGTCTTATAAATGTATTCGATTACATCTCATAATTATACATTACTACCGTTCATTTCTTTAAATCAAGTAAGTGAAAACTTAGCAAATAGAAAATAGAGTATGTCCATGAGATTCTAAACACGAGGAAAAAGGTCTTCCCACACTAAACGCATACACCATACGCATTTGAATGAGGACAAATATTTATGTTCCAAGAAGGAGACTCCAGCAACATGATGATTAATTGGGACCATGGTACATGACTTCATAAAAGACTAATAACGTTTATGGCATCTCTCTTCTATGTGTTCTTCTAGATTCCACAAAATAATTAGATCAATTTTATGCATGATGACTACCACTTCATACAAAACAAAAAATCCTAGAATAAAGTTTCAGAACCATGGGACATGACATGACAATAATAACCAATGATGATTGAATATTCAAAATTGTAGGCAATCTCATCTCATTAGAAATCTTAAAGCATGATGTATAATGTAAACCCAAAACGAAGCAATCCCAATTATTTACAATCAAGCTAGTATAATAACAATTGTCAAAGTACCATTTATGATGCATCTAAAATTAAATTTGCCAAATACACTATTTTTATTGGACGTCATGGAAAATCAATTTACACTGACATTTGAATTTATTCTTTCTTGAGACTTAAAGGAAAAAAAGTTACACTATACTTCCCTCTAGTAATATTTATAAGCAAAAAATTACTTTTTAGATTCATTAAATACTTAATTTATTTGGATTATAATATATATATATATATATGTATATATCAAGTACATTATGTATTCAATAAATGTAAAAAGTAGTGTTATGTTTATAAATATGACCAGAGATAATATGGACTAAATTAACAAAGAGTATCATAAGAACAAAAGAAAACAAATTGCAAAATGAAAAAAAAAAAAATTGCAAAATGAGTATATGATACACAAAATGTTTAGGCTTGAAATTAACTAAAGAAAAACAAAATTTCACTTGTATATATTAGGAGTGTTAAAAACTAAACCAATCCAAAAGAAAAACTGTAAATCGAAACAATTCAAATCAAAAACGCATTTGGTTCGGATGTATTCAGATTATTTTTTTACACAACCGCATAGTTTGGTTCGGTTTGAGGTTTTGATTTTACCCACCAAACCAAACCAAACCGTAATATAAGAAAAACATTAATTAAATATATATCATCATGAGCGATACTCACAGAAATTCAATGGAACTTTAATAAAATAACATATTTTTTTCTCTTGTTAAGTTTCTTATTTGCTTTTTCTTTTAAAATAATATATTTATGTGCTACTTGAACTCTTAGAGAATGATTACAATTTTAGTCTTTTGTATTTCTTAGAAAATAGGATTACTTTTTGTCCACGTTTTAATTTGGTCTACGTAGCTGGGAACATTGTTGGATGAAAATAAAATTGCATTGTTAGATGAAATTTAAAACATTGTTGAAAATATGTTATGTTTTAGCTTTTTAATTTGATTTTCGTGTTGAAAACAAAAAAAAATATTGTCCTAAAAAACCGCACCAAACGATCCAATCCAAACTTAATTGGTTTCGTTTGGTTTAGTTTGGTTTGTTTCGGATTTTATTTTAAAAGTCAATCGAACTAAACTAAACTGCATGCTTATTTATCTTGCGGTTCGGGTGACTTTTAACCTCAAAATCGAATCAAACCGCACCGCAAACATCCCTAATATATATTCTTTTGTTGCATCCATCAATCATCATGTAAATACGGTTCAACGGATAGTTATAAGATTAAGAATGACCCGTTTGTTTTGGGTTTTTTTGTTGAAAAATAATATTTTTTTTAACTAAAAAATTACTTTTTTTATTTTTATAGTGTTTGTTTTAAATTTTTAAAAAATCTATCTTGTTATAAAAGCTATTTCATGACTAAAAAAATTTATATACCGCGAAACTCCAATCGCCAATCAAGTAACCTAAAAAAATTATTAATTTTAGGGTTAAATATGTTTTTGGTCCCTATAAATATACCAACTTTTTATTTTAGTCCCTCTAAAATTTTCCTTCAACTTTTAGTCCCTCTAAAATTTTCAATCACTGCTTTTGGTCCCTATTTTAAAGTTTGTTTAGTACTTTTTAATGAAATTATGCAGATATGTGTAGAATATTGTAATAATCTTTCCCAAAAATAATTAGAATTTTTTAACAAAACATAAATTTAATATGAATTTTTAACCATAAAAAATATAAAAATTCATGTTATGTTCAAAAATTCTAAATTTTTTTGGGAGAGATTCTTATAATATTATGAATTTTTCTGCAAAATTTTATTCTAAAATATGAATTCTACATATGAGTTTACTTTAAATGAGGGACCAAAGTGAAGATGAAAAAAAATTTAGGGACTAAAAGTTGAAGGAAAATTTTAGAGGGACTAAAACGAAAAGTTGGTATATTTATAGGGACCAAAAACATATTTAACCCTTAATTTTATATACCTCAAAATGGAATAGCCCCAAAAAAAATTAGTTATGAATTTGTAACCGAAAAAAAATGTAGCTTTTCCCGAAAAGAAAAATACAAAGAATTCAATTGTAAGAGTGTCAAATCTTAAAAAATAATTTTTATAATAGTAAACAAACAAAAATTGTCTTACTTTTTTTTAAAAAAAAATCTCTAAATTCTCTTAACTCAGAATCTTTATTTTTTTAAGTTGAAACAAATGCACTTAATATACGTAAGACAAAGTTTAAATCCCAAATTTCTAATTCCTAGTGGGGACATGTGAGTCATGTCATTAAACTACTTTAAAAAATTATTAATTACTCACTCAAATAAAGTTGGACTTATGCCGCAAAATTTATTAATAAGGTTGAACTTGTAAAAGTTCCAGCAATCAAAACTACTACTAGTCATCGTCATAAAATAACAAAAATAAATGATCTCTGCTAAATCAAAAGCGTGAATCCAAAATCCAGAAACCGCATGACGTGATTAACAGTCAAACCTAGCCGGCTGGGCGGCAAAACGGGTCCCACTTGTTCATATTTTGCCGCCACATTTCAAAGGTGTTAGATTTACCAAAATATCCCACTCTTTTAGTCTTACTTATTCCACTTGTCTTTTGCACCATTTTTTGATTACATAACAAAATCATGATCAATACATGTTTAATTAATGTTTAGACAAAAACCGTGAAGCCAATAAGTGTCACCATTACCTTTGTCCTTTCAGAATGGGAATGTTGTTTTTTGACTAATGATTAGTGATTACAACTTTCAGATAAGGGTGAATTGGTCATTTCAAAACCTGCCGTCCCGTTCAGAGACTTTTCGTTCCCGCAAATTGAATCAGTTAATACTGTTATTCCCGTTAACCTCGTCGTAAACCTCATTTCATTCACTCCCATTCCGATCAAAAACCACCGCCATGAACACCACCGTAACTGTCACAACACGAGCTCAAATCCTCCGTTACACCACCGCATTCATCACCGGCTTTATTCATCAATCACAACTCCGTCGCCACCTCATTGAAACTCTCCACCGAGAAACTCCAATCACCAACCAAGTAACCTTAAAACAAATCAACCTCGCTTCAGAAGCTCTCGAAAGCGCCATTTCCAACTCCAGCTCCGCCATTCGTTCTTCCTCTCTCTCCCTCGCCGAGAAGCTTCTCCTTCCTCTCCCTGAGTATCCTCTCTCCTCCTTCCTCCTCTCCCTCATTCAAACCCTCCGTAACCGCGCCGAAGAATCTGCCATCGTTCTCCTCAGAATCTTTCATTCCAATCCTTCACTCGCTCGATCTGAAATAGCACCGTCTCTCTACGAGCATCTTTTTTGTTTTCATCTCTTCCCTGTTTTCCGATGGTTCGATGAACAGAGAACACGGATTTTTCCATTGGCTTCTGTAACCCCGAGCCGTGACGGTGACTACTCTGTTTCCGACGATTTGGTTATGCCTTATGCAAAGTTGTTATCGAGTGTGAGCAGTGATCAAGCGTTAAAGCTGAAGGAGTTGGAAAGGGAGTACGAAGAGGTTTTGGATGAGAATTGTAGGGTTCTTGCTGTGTATTTTAAAGAGGTTTTGGTAAATAAAGATGAAGATGCGACGATTAGTCCACCGTTGTTGATAATGAAGAACGCTGCAGGAGGTGGCAGCGACGACATTGGTGGATTGCATAGAAAGGAGGAAATTCAAATGCCTCAGTTGGAGAACGGACGGTATAATGTAATGTTGTCCTTGATGTTATTTGTTTACGAATTTATACTTTTCTTCAATTCATTTTACAAAAGTTTATGTTTGTTATGTTAATTTCATTGTGTTCGTTCAACTTTTTATCTACTGGGAGTCTGGGATTTTAACATAAAAGTGAACCTAATATTGATTTCTTGAGCCTGAACTCAGTATTGTGAAGGATTTGTTTGCTTTCTTGTTCAATTTTCTAAAATGAAGTTAACAAGAATTAGGTCAATTTTTGAAATTTTATTGGCCTCTTTGATTTTAAGTAAGGCCTCCTGAAATCTATTGCGGGGAAAAAGTTGTAAAAAGAAAGCTTATATTTAATCGGTGTGTTGGGTCGTGTTTTCTGCAAACACAAGTAGTAGTTCTTTGTTCATTTGGAGAGGATTCCATTGCATAGTGATGTAGTTCGTGATGTTTTACTATTTGGCAAAACCTTAGTATGAATTATGCACTATGCAGATGTTATTTAAATTGGACTACTCAAAATCTGTTGTTAGTTGTTTGTGCATATAGTCATGGTCCGTGATTTTCTCCGCTACCAGTTGAACGGATGATTTTTGTTTGGTGATACTTTGTTTCCTATAATAGCTAGAAAACAAAACTGTATTTGAACTAAGGTCTGTTGATATTGGAGTAGCTAGGTAGAATGGAAAATGTGATTGTGGAGAAAACCAGGAATTTCTTTTCATTTGGTTTGATGATTTAAGGCACATGCATTTCATGATCATTTCCTTATTTACTTTTCCTTTTCTACTGATTCCTGCAGCCAATGTGGTCCGAAAGGGATACATCTATTGAATTTTTGAGCAGCAGTTCGAGCAGTATATCCTCCCTCGCACTATTATATCCTCAAAGAGTCTCTCCGAGAGTCCTCCATCCCCCAAAATCTTCAAAATATTGGACAACACCAGCCTATTTAAACTCAGCCCCTGAAACTCAATTTTCTTTAGATGAGAATTTACATTTTTCTTCTTCAGATTCTGAAGCTGTAAATGAGGTAATTGATGCCACCGAGAAACGGGAAAACCAATGAGGACTGAATTTTCTATGCTTGCTGTTTTAGTTATTTAGTGCTAAGTGATGAATATGTCCTGTAGGAAAAAGACAAAAATGTGGCATTGTTGGAGCCTCAACAAAGCCAAAGCCAAAACAAGGAACAAATTCAAACCATCTTCAAAGAATCCAGGGGGTATGTATATTAAAAAACCATTCTTCAATATTATGTTGTCTGATGCATTTTCTTTAACTTGGATTCTTCCTGCTCCTAGCTCCCCAGATTATCCAATGGCAGACTATGAAAACACGCCGCCACATGGAAGTGGGAAACAAACACCTCCTAAAGACTTTGTCTGTCCAATAACCAGTAACATATTTGATGATCCAGTGACTCTTGAGACTGGTCAGACATATGAACGTAAAGCTATTGAGGAATGGTTTAATAGAGAGAACATAACTTGTCCTATCACTCGCCAGAAGCTGCAAAACACCAAGCTACCAAAGACAAATTATGTGCTCAAAAGACTAGTTGCTAGCTGGAAAGAACACAACCCCAGTTCAGTCCCGCCTACATGTGAAAGTCCATACAAAGATAGCGAGTCAGTAGTGAAGACAGAAATGCCTTCAGCTTCTCCTAATAGTGTCATAACTCAGGCCACTGTTGATGGGATGATTGGTGAGTTACGCTGTGCAATCAATAACCTGTACATGTCAGAGATTCTCCAGGAATCTGAAATGGCGGTTCTTCAAATAGAGAAGTTGTGGAGAGGAGGGAATCTGGGAGTGGATATCCACAGCATGCTATCAAAACCTCCAATTATTAATGGGTTTGTGGAGATACTTTTCAATTCCGTTGAACCCCAGGTGCTTCAGGCAGCAGTTTTCCTTCTGGCTGAGATGGGATCTAGAGACAATGCTGTTATTCAGACTCTAACACGTGTGGATACCGACATTGAATGTATAATGGCTCTTTTCGAGAAAGGATTGACAGAGGCTGTTGTGCTATTGTATGTTCTAAGCCCTTCCATTGTGACTCTTACTGAGATGGCCGTAGTGGAGTCCCTCATAGCAGTTTTCAATAAGAAAGAGCAAGACTTGGTTAGCATGTGTTTAAATCCCAAAACAGCCGCAGTTCTTCTACTGGGACAGATTATTGGAAGCAGTGATGAGATAATTGCATCTTCGGTTGTCAAGACTCTATTCTCAGAAAAAGCACTTGGAGCTATTGTTGGCAGTTTAGGAGCTGAATGGGCAGAGGAGAGGATTGCTGCAGTGGAGATCTTATTGAGATGCATGCAAGAAGATGGGACTTGTAGGAACACCATTGCTGACAAAGCAGAGCTCTCTTCTATTATGGAAAGCTTCATCCGTGCAAATGATGCAGAACGTTTCAAGATTGTTGAATTTTTTTCTGAGTTGATCAAGCTCAATAGGTATATCTACTATCTGTTTCGTATTTGGGATTATTCAAACCAAACTAGTTGCTAGCTTCTTTTTTTTTTTGCGAAAAAGAGTATCTAATATTCTAATAGACAGGTTAAAGAGTTAAGAAATGGAAAATATTTATTAAAAACACAAAATTTGATGCATTGATAAACATCAAATAGTAAAGTTAACTACTTTCCATCTTTTATTCTTAACAAGTTTAGATCCCTTCCATAGTATTTGCCATCAAACTAATGTACTTTTTAGTTTATATCTGATAGCTTTCAATTGATTCCTTCCAGGAGAACATTCAATGAAAGAATCCTCCATATTATAAAGGAAGAAGGGCCTTTTAGTACAATGCATACTCTTCTTATTCATTTGCAGACAGCCCTTCAAGATCAATGTCCAGTCATGGCCGGTCTCTTACTCCAACTTGATCTTCTGGTATGAATCATGGAATCTGATACTAGTACTAGCTAATTCTTAAAAATAGGAACTAGTTTATAATTTCTATTTACACTTTCTATATATTACTACCTTTAAATCAAACACAATGTGTTGTTTTGCCAGTTATAGAGTTAACACTCGTCATGCCATTTTTAGGTTGAACCAAGAAATATGAGCATATACCGTGAAGAGGCAATAGACAGTCTCATTTCATGCCTGAGGAACTCAGATTTCCCTACTACCCAGTTAGCAGCTGCTGATACAATTATGTCACTGCAAGGGAGGTTCAGCTTCTCTGGAAAGCCTCTTATCAGAGAAGTCCTTCTTAAACGGGCCGGTATTGACAAAGGTCCCAGAAGTGATGTACAGGTGGATCATATGAGCAACTTCTTCTCAGAAATCGAAATAACTGCAGTAATGTTCTTTGAAACTTTTAAAGTATATTGAGTTTCCGTTTTCTGCTTCCAGGACATTCCTATTTTAGCTTGTTTGTTTGTTTGTTTGTTGTTCTGTTATTTTAAAAATATTGTTATATACTCGGAATCAACAGGAAGAAGAGAGAGCAGCAGATGATTGGGAAAGAAAAATTGCATCTGTTCTAGTTAGCCACGAGTTTGGTATACTTTTTGAAGCTTTGGCAGATGGCATGAAGAGTAGAATTCCAGAGCTACGTTCAGCATGCTTTATATCAGCTACGTGGCTCATATACATGCTGACCATTCTACCAGATACAGGGATACAAGGAGCAGCCCGTGTCTGTTTGCTAAAGCCATTCGTAAATAAATTAAATTCTGCTAAGGATATAGAACAGAGAATCCTTTCTATGCTTGCTCTCAATAGCTTTCTTCATTTCTCTGGTAAGTTTCAGAAACCCAGCCAATTGTTACAACCTTGATTTAAATAAATTAGAACAGCTAGATGATAATAAATAAATAAATAAAATATTTTCTACGAAAGAAAATAGCATCGGATTTGTAGTTTCTGTAAGCATCATAAATTACTCATACAGAATTCAATAGATTTAGATAAGATCGTATTATTTTGGCTTCTCTATATTAGTCTATTTTGAAAAGTATGAAAATATTTGGTGAACCTATGAGCCTCTCTGTTGATTTATGTGTTCAAACTTATGCATGCCGTTTATGCAAAGCAGCAATATGATGATTGTACTTGATATTGTAAATTTCAGATGGCTTGCGTGATCTAACTGCTTCCTACGCTAAGGATATCTTAAAAGGTTTGAGAGAGCTAAAGAGATTCTCTCCCTTGGCATCTGAAATGCTGAAAGTTCTGGTTGATGAGAATGAGCCTAAAACAGTAAGTTTGGTGTATTCATAAACCAGTTTTTAGTATAGGCGTGATATTGGTGGATTATCTAAAATTCTTCATCGGAACAGGATATTTGGAGACATAAAGAGCTAATCCAAGTAGATTGCAGAGGGAATGGAGATGTGCTGTCTGTCATTTGCTTCAAGGATAAAATTATTTCAGGCCATACAGATGGCAGCATCAAGGTAATAAAATTTAGGATTTCAAATGCCGTGTAAATTCTAATGTTTCATGATTACAATTATTGAAACAAACATAACTTTTATAGCACTCTGGCAGATAATAGATTTCTTATTTTATCTATTTTAGTTGTTTACATATTTATTTCCTTAAAATCACTCCAAAATAAATTACCAGACTGAAACGGTCCATTTATGCAATTACCTAGAGGGAGACTTGGGTGTGTGAGCATGAGCTAGACACATTAAAAAATAGATAAGGTGTTGCAAAAAGGAGTAAATTTTTATGACATGGTGTTTGCCATTTACTTGAAAGATTTTAATAGCTTTAAAAATGCCAGGTCATATTTACCTGGTCATTAGCAAAATGTTTGATCCTTGGTTGTGTATGACAACTTTACCCTGATATAGCTTATTGAAAATACTTTGAACTTTTAAAGGTCTGGACGTTAAAGGATAATGTATTACTTCTGTTGCAAGAGATCCAAGAACATACTAAGGCTGTGACAAACTTGACGATTTCAGAATCTGGTGACAGACTTTACAGTGGTTCACTTGACCGAACTGCAAAGGTAAATTTTCTGCAGCTCTAGTTTCAATGTCAGGCAGTCTGCTAACAAAATTTTGTTTCGTTGAATAACAGATCTGGTCTATTGGAAAGACAGCAATACATTGTGAGCAGGTGCATGATATGAAGGACCAGATTCATAATTTAGTTGTAACCAATAGCACAACTTGTTTCATTCCTCAGGGGGCTGGTGTCAAGGTAGGTGTGAAAACTGAATATTATATTTTAGAGATAAATAATGTACAACCACTAATGTGTTTATATAGACTATTCTAACCTAATGGGCCTGACTAATGACTAATAGGCCAATTACAAATTACTACTAATAATAATAAAACTTCACTATTTACAACACTCCCCCTCAAGCTGGTGAATGAATATCTATCATTCCCAGCTTGGAAACAATTTTTTCAAAGTTTTTGTTGTTCAGTCCTTTAGTTAGAAGATCTACAAGATTCCCTTGGGAAGAGATATATGGAGTGCAAATTAGACCACTATCTAATTTTTCTTTGATGAAGTGTCGGTCAAATTCAATATGTTTGGTTCTATCATGTTGCACTGGATTATGAGCTATGCTAATAGCAAATTTATTATCACAATTAAGTCTCATTGGTTCATCACTCTTTATCCTCAAGTCTTCCAGGATGCTTTTCAGCCATAGCAGCTCACATATCCCTTGTGTCATTGCCCTGAACTCTGCTTCAGCACTAGATCTAGATACCACAGTTTGTTTTTTTCTCTTCCAAGTCACAAGATTACCACCAAGAAAAGTGCAATAGCCTGTAGTTGATCTCCTATCCACAATTGACCCTGCATAGTCAGCATCAGTATATGCTGCAAGTCTCATGCTTCCATTTCGTTCAAACAGTATCCCTCTACCTGGGGTTCCTTTCAAATATTGAACAATTCGGAGTGCAGCTTGTAAGTGAGTCTCCTTTGGTTGGTGCATGAATTGGCTGACTAAGCTTACAACAAAGGCAACATCAGGTCTATTATGTGATAAGTATATAAGTTTGCCGACTAACCTTTGATACATTTCCTTATCAACCTTAATATCCTCTTCTGCATTCCCCAACTTTACATTTGGATCAATTGGTGTACTTGTAGGCTTGCATGCGGCCTTGCCAGTCTCCTGCAAAAGATCAGTAATATATTTTTGTTGGGATATAAAAATTTCCTTCTTAGAGTGAGTCACTTCAATTCCTAGAAAATACTTCAATTTTCCCAAGGTCTTGATCTCAAATTCATTGGCCAAGTGTGGGGCTAATAGTTGTTGCTCCTCTTCATCATCACTAGTTACTATAATGTCGTCCACATACACCAATAACACTGTTACTCCCCCTGACTCGGAGTGTTTGATAAATAAAGTATGGTCTCCTTGGCTTTGTTTGAAGCCCAAACATATCATAACTTTAGTGAATCTCTCAAACCATGCTCGTGGCGATTGCTTTAGCCCATATAAAGCCTTTTTTAACTTGCACACGGTGTTGACGTTGACAGCAGCACGTCCATGGTATCCAGGGGGTACATCCATGTAAATCTCTTCCTCTAGATCTCCATGAAGAAAAGCGTTTTTTACATCAAATTGGTTCAAGTTCCAATTGTAGTTAGCTGCTAAAGATAGTATCACCCTAACAGTATTCATTTTTGCAACTGGAGCAAATGTCTCTGAATAATCTACTCCATAACTTTGAGTGAATCCTTTGGCAACCAATCTTGCCTTGTACCTTTCAATAGATCCATCAGCCTTGTATTTTATATTGTATACCCATTTGCACCCTACAGATTTCTTTCCAAGTGGTAGAGGAACCAATTCCCAAGTATTGTTT
>Ga0315915_1005897_pt1 | contig 15139 bp, 9 predicted proteins | sample MpolbnodulesMG_FD_207738 | JGI IMG/M metagenome (GOLD analysis project Ga0315915, IMG submission 207738) | Medicago polymorpha root nodule microbial communities from Los Angeles, California, United States - branched nodules | ecosystem: Host-associated > Plants > Roots > Nodule | place: USA... | reverse complement strand
AGAAAGAATCCTGAGTCAAAAAAATCAGTCAATCAATTTTTCAAATATACTTATTATAGGCTTCACTAAAAATACACAAATTTCAATTCTATTAAGTTCCAACATAGCCAACTGATATCAAAATGTTGATCCTTCAGAATTTTAATAAAATTCTATTTATGAAGACGCAATGGATTGAAGCTGAAAATTTTCTGATCTAGATTTTGATCACATTTAATTTATTTTAGGTAATACTCGAACGGAGAAAACAGAGATATACAGATAGTAAGATCAGTTTTTTTCTTTCTTTCTGAGTAGTCAGAAATCTTTTTCCCTGCATCTTTTCAAGTTATCATGAATATACATGTCTTGGATGAAACACCATGGAGATGTCATACAACTCTGAATCAAATAATATAATAAGATAAAAGGAAAAACTATAGTACTGTTTTCCAAAATAAGGATTCCGATTCCACAAAAATGTATTACTCTTAGTATAAGAGAAATGATATTTGTACAACCATTTTGTGACAACTTCTAGACAACTTTCTCTCTCATACTCACATTATGTTCTTTTCCTCTCTCCATTGTTTTTGACCAATAAGAAGGGAGAAAAACAAGGTTGTCATCAAAGTTGTCTCCAAATGGATGTACATATATGACTACTCTTAGTATAAATAACAATATTTCAAAAACTGTAGTTGGAACCTGAATAAGAATAATTACAAGATCAACAATGTCAGTTGAAACCTTCGAACCACACTGTTGACAGTTGTTTAAGTATAAAGGAAAACTTTTGGGTAATGTTACAACAATCTTTCAACAGTCTCTTTCTCAAACCTCGTTCCAGGAATGCCAATAAAGCTATTGCCGGGCTCTGGTTTCCGAACTCTCCTTTCTTGCATTGATCTTCTCTCTTTGCTCATTTCATTCCATTGACCCGTGCTTGCATACATGTTAGCAAGAAGAACATAATCACTGCTATGGTCTGGTTCCAATTCCATTAGATGTTTTCTTACCTTCTCACCAAGTTCAACATTTCCATAATTTCGACATGCAGCTAACAATGTCCTCCATATAATAGCATTGCACTCTATCGGCATGCTTTTTATCAATGTGTGCGCTTCCACAACTAAACCAGCACGACTCAAAAGATCCACCATGCACCCATAATGTTTTATTGTAGGTTTGATGTTATAGTTTCTATTCATAATTTCAAAATATTGTCTTCCTTCATCAACCAACCCTCCATGACTACAAGCACACAATACACCCAAGAAAGTAATTTCGTCTGGCCTCTCAACATTCTCGCGTAACATCCTCATGAAGAGGGCTAAAGCCTCTTCTCCATTACCATGGGAAGCAAGGCCAAGAATCATGACATTCCACGAAACTACATTCTTCTTTTTCATGTTACTAAATGTCTCGTAAGCTTCTTCCACCGCACCACACTTTGCATACATATCAACAAGTGCATTAAAAACCGATATACTTTCACCAAAATCATTACCACCATCACGTACAAACGAATGAACCTTCCTCCCAAAATCAAGTGCTCCTATCGCACCACACGCTGAGAGTGTCACCACCAAAGTAGCATCATCTGGTTGCAATTGCATACCATTTTGCTGTTGCTGCACCATTCTAGTAAACAAATCAAGGGCTTCATTATATTTTCCACAATACACATGACAGTCTATGATAGAATTCCACGCAACTAAATCCGGTTGGTACATTTCCTCAAACAATTGGTGTGCAATTTCTATATCCTTCAACATACCATACATATGAATAAGAGAATTCCTAACATAAATGTGATTTTCAAAACCAAACTTAAATAAACTACAATGAAGTTGCTTCCCAATATTAAGAAACCGTAATCTAGCAATAATTTTAAGAATGAAAGAAAAGGTGAAATTATCAGGTTGATGAGCAAGTTGCATTCTTTTGAAGAAATGAATAGCATAGTGAGATTGAGATTGGGTAGTGGAATTACCAAAACCTCTAATCATGGTATTCCAAAGAAATGAATCTGGTTTAGGAATTTTGTAGAACACATTAAGTGCGTAATTCATGTTTTGGGAAACAGCACAGAACATGATGATCTTTCCGTTGAGAATAAGGTTGTGATGAAAACCGGTTAGGAATAAACGAGCGTGTATCTGTTTCAAATGCTTCAAAGTGGAACAATGGTTGAAAAGATTCATCAGTGTTTCTTCGGTTTTCCATAAGGTTGTGCTTTTTGGACTCATTTCCTGTAATGGATAGATTCAACATAACAATATTCAGAGCAAGATGGAAAACGGAGGTATTTGTATCACTAAACTTGAATTAAGTTCAATTTTGTTTTTTGCCTTAAGAAAATTGAGATTTATCAATGAAGCTGTTTCAATTTTGAGTAAACTTAATTTTTTTTTGAAATATTAATTAAAAAACTTAATTGCAGTTTTAGCCCCCTAACTTTCTCAAAGTTGCGATTTTGGCCTTATAAGAAAAAAACCTCAAAACAGCCTCCTAAATTTTGCACCTGTAGCAGTTTTGGCCCCAAGGCTGATATTGACTCGGTCTACGCTGACGTGGCACCCTCAGTGAGGTGCCACATGTTATTTTTATTTTTTTTTGCCTTGAGGGCCAAAATTGCTGCAGTTGCAAAATTTAGGGGACTGTTTTGTAGTTTTTTTCTTAGGGGCCAAAATCGCAACTTTGAAAAAGTTAAGGGGTTAAAACTGCAATTAAGCCTAAAATTTTAAACAATAGTACACTTGTTTTTTATAATTTATAATTGAATTAATTTTATATTCAAAAATTAGATAAATTACTGTTATAATTTAATTATACATGGTAACATAGTTTGTTGAGAGTCACTTGATAATATTTTTATGTATTGGGTTGGAGAGATTTAATGTTAGTTAAATGAATGATTTCTATATACATGATATGTTTAAACATCTAAATAAAGCATACCCAGACTCATTTAAATGAGTTTCGAGTTTCTACATTGTACCTTAACTTAAAAAATTGAGTTTTATATTTAAATGTATCGTCAAACATAAACTATTATTATGTATAAAGTTTGAAAGAAAAAAAAAAATAAAGGGTTAATATCATTTTTGGTCCCTGTAATATTAGCGAATTTCGATTTTGGTCCTTGTAAAAAACAATTTAGATTATGTCTCTGTCATTTTAGATTCTGTCTCTGTCATTTTAGATTCTTCCACTTTTGATCCTTCAATTAAACATGTCAGCAGAATCTGCTGACGTGGCATTGATGACTGTGTAATTTTAATATTTTTTAATCCACCTGATATTTATAATTATTTTTATGATTTAAAATTCTAAAACATAAATGAAAAAACACAAACATTTTCTTTCCCTCATCTCTCTCTGCGATCTATCTTCTCCCTCCCTCTTTCTTCACCTCCGACCACCATCTCGGCCGCCGTCCATCACATCATTGCAGCGCACCACCATCCACCACCCTCGTTCTCCCTCTCCTTCTACACCCTCCACTGTCATCTCTTTGTTCCTCTTCCCCATCTCTCCCCTCCATCGTCATCTCTCCCTCATCAATCAATCACCACTGCACCCTTCCTCCTCAGTCACCACCACCATCCTCGTCGCCACCACTACACCCATCACCATCACACTTTAATTCTAAACCCTAATTTTCTTCCCCTCCAAAATTCAGAATATAACATTTTAAATTCAGATCTGATTTGATTTGAAAACCCCTAACCTTATAAGTTTGCATCATATTCGTTTATACAATTAATTCAGATGCATTTGTCAATTTGTTTCTCAAAACTTCAGATCTGAAAATCTGAAATTTAAGTTGGGGTTCATTTGATTTGTGGTGTTAATTGATTTGGGAGTTTCAATTTGATTTAGGGTTTTGCATTGAAGAAGAATAAGAAAGAGAGTGATTGAAGTGGGATGGGTTGAAACAAGAAAATGTGAAACAAAGGAATAGATGAAGAAGGAGATGAAGAGGGTTTGGAATGAAAAAAAGAAGATGAAGAGGGTATTTTGTTTCAATTTTTTTTATTTTTCTACTTTAATAGTAATGATTTAATGTTTTTTTAATAAGTATAAATCATATCCCTCAAAAATGAAATAATTATAAATCATAGAAAAGTCACATGAAAATAAATTGAATAAAAAAATAAAAGAATTACACAGTCATCATGACATGTCGACAGATTCTGCTAATGTGTTTAATTAAGAGACTAAAAGTGAAAGAATACAAAATGACAGGGACATAATCTGAACTTTTTTTTTACAAAACTAAAACTGGAATTCGCTAATATTACTGAGACCAAAATTAATATTAACCCAAAAAAATCTACGTGCAGATGCCTTCAGCCGTTAATGGATCAATAGATGATTTGTAGCTTTCTACAGTCGTACGAACCAGAGACACGCGCATCGCACGTGATATAGTTGAAGCTAGCTCATCTTATTAATTCTTCTCTTCCCTACCATACGACCAATACTGGCAATTGTATTACAGTACACAGTTCCACTGTCTCCACATTGCAAGTAACTATTCTTTTTATTTTATTTTTCTGTCTTAGTCCCTGATTTTTAAAACAAGGGAATTTTAATAATTTGAGTCAGTGCTAACAAAAAATATTATTGCCTCAATGATTGTACAACAACTTACCATTGCACTTCCTTAAAAAAAAACATTACCATTGTACTAAAATTCTATCTTTAATGAAATTTTTTAGCATAATTTATAAAAACTTTTATTAGTTACCATTAGTAAAACAGTCAAGTGAAGTGACATTTAATCAATAAAAATTTATTAATGGAAAAATAATAAATGGTAAATTGTTAAAAAAAAACAATATTTAAAAGTAGCAATTATTAATAGACGAAAGAGTAAATAGGAGCATATTTGTCTCTGCAAATTGGTAAGGGCGTATTATAATATACGTAAGGGTTTGAATTCCGTACAACCATTTATTCAATTTAAAAAAGACTATTTGACATAAATATTATTATTTTGCAAATGTAAAAAATAAAAAGGAATGAAGTGAGTATTACAAATTTATAATCAAGATTTGAAGTTGATCTTTTTTTTTTGTAGTGGCCGAGGTTTGAACTCCAAATCTTACATATTTTATGCATTGTTCCAACCAACTGAATTAAACTCACGAGAAGAGTTAATTATTAACACTTAAATTCAATCACTTTGTCCTATTTTTTTTCTTTTTCATTTTCTTAGTTTTATCACTTTGTCCTACTTGGTTTCAAAGTGTACGATTTTTTTTTGGTCTGAGTACCAGTATAGTATCTTGATAAATTTGCAAGGTCAAAGTTACTAATTTGAGAATTAAGCTTACGAAAGACAGTTGATCGAAAAACAGTTATGTACTTAAAATGTGTGATTTATTACAAGTCATGATGCAATTTCCTGGCAGTTGCGCACGCACTTACTTTCTCTTTCTTATTCCTTTTAGCATAAAAAAATATGTCCCATATTACTTAGTACTACTTTATAAAAAGAAAAGAAAATAAATAACCAACCCTTGTGATCTCACCTCTCAACCACACACACATACACATTCAAATAACAGAATTGAAGCCTTTTTGAGACACTTACTTACAACCGGATCTGTTTGGTTTGCTGGAAACAAATGCATGGGTACAGCCGCTTGGGAAGGAGTAAGAGCGGTGGCCTCGGTGGTGGAAAATCCTCCTCCTCATCATCATCATGGTCCAAATTTGTATATCTTGTTATGTCATCTATTTTCAGAAGAAGAGGATTATTACTATTTGCACCTCTTTTATATATTGCTGGAATGTTATTGTATATGGGTTCTTTAAGCTTTGATATTGTTCTTGTTTCTAAACACCATCTTCTTACTCCCAATCCTCCTCCTGGGTCTCTCTATAGAAGTCCTCAACTCTTTCATAATCTTTGGCCTTTCATGCTAAATGACTCCTCCTTCTCTTCCAATAATTCAACTTCTCCAAATATTGTAAGTTCTCCCCATCTCTCTCTCTCTCTTCTACAATGGGTTTGTTTATATCATATATAAGCTATTTCTATTGTCAAACACAAAACATGGCTCTGTTTGGCAATGACTAATTTTGAATGAATTGATTCCGACTAAAAGTAAGTTAAAGGGAAAATTGGTTTGTGTTTGTTTGTATATATTCATGTAAAAGTGAGTTCAACTATGAATCTGTGTCTAAAAATCAATTCTAAAATCAAAAGCTACAATTTTACTGGAAAGCAACCAGCCATGTCAGAATCAACTTTACACCTCCAAAATTCATTTTGGTCCCTCTAGAAGTGAAACCAAACATACACTAATTCTATTAGCTTACAGCTTATCATTTTTTCTCTCAATTTCACCTTTGTCTTTTTACTTGAAAACAATAAAATAGTAGTTAAGAATATCTTTTTTATGTCATTTCATATTTTTAAACTAGTTCAACCGCTAATTTTACTAAATACTACAAATTCATTATTCACTATAAGCTCATCCGTTACGAACTTAGCTTATCAGCTATCTACTACTTATTGCCAAACAAAGTCATTGTTTCCACTATAAGTTGTTTTCCTAAACTATTATTGAGGGCTTCTCTAAATTAATTGAAAATAGCTTATGAACACCGACACACCATAAGCTATTTTTGTAAGCTTTCTCAAACACTCAGTCAAGTGTTTATGTCAGTAGATAATTTGTTCATAAACTAATCCAAATATGGTCAATGTATATATGTTAGTTTTTCGGAGTGAGATCTAAGTTCATTAAATGGTGTTCTTGTGTTTTGTGTTACTTGAATCATGTACATATTTAGTGTTTGGCTGAAAACATGTGGTTGATTGATTGATACAGTTAATGAAAGCTTGGAGTGTGAAAGAGGATAGACAATGGAAGCCATGTGCTAATAAAACTCTTCCTCAAATAGGTCTTTTTTCTTTTCTTATCTTTACTTCTTTTCTGGAAAGCATTTTGTCCAATTCTTAACATTTCTTTTACTTGTTTGGTTGTTGCACGTTTGCATTGCTTAGCTTTTCCACCTTTCTCACTCTATTTTGTTTCTTTTCTATCTTTGGATTTCTTATTCAAACTTCACCTATACGTGTTTGTTATAATTGTTGAAAGAACTTGCTAACTTTTTCTTGTCCTTTCTTCTTTTCTTTTTGCTTAGAATTTCCCAAGTCAAACGGTTACCTTATAATTGAAGCAAATGGTGGGCTGAATCAGCAACGCTTGTCGGTATGCCTATTTATGAGACCAAAGATTTCATTTTTACTAATCATTAATTAATTAATTTAGGATTAGGAATCTTACATAGTATCCGCGAATGATGATTCCATTTCATACCTCCAGTCCCATTTTTGGTAGCAGAAAAAAATATTATCATCATAAAACTGTTATTTTCTATTCAACTGTTTCTGTTATCAAGTTGTGTAAAAAAAAAAAACAGAATCAAATATAAATTATTATGAAATCAATCTCTAGAATCATCATCCAGGGTTGTTAAATAGCTGCTATATTGGGGCTATAATGCTATTGCAAAGCAGAATTTGAACAAACGGTTATTATTCTGCGATACGCTATTTAGTACAAAATATTGTGAAATAGAGGCTGTTACATGTTGAATATGGTGGTAGGCTGCCAGGCATACACATTGAATGCTATTTGATAAACATCGATGATCTGTTTTGCTTTCCACATTGGATCATGTGTCCCACTGTCCATATTGTTCTCGAACTTATTATACTACTCACTATGCAGATATGTGATGCAGTTGCTGTGGCTGGATTACTAAATGCAACTCTTGTCATTCCAATATTTCATTTAAATAGTGTATGGAGAGACTCAAGGTAATTGATTTTGTTATGCTTAGTCGTAAAATATGTAACATGATTATGGTTGTTATTTTAATGGCTGTCAAATCTCATTGATATAGCTCAAACTATTTTATTTTGTCATCATTCTACTTTCGTTAGGTCCACCATTTTTATGGGTCATATGCAAGACAGGTATGATAGGATCTCATCTTAAAAAGATTAAACAGTCTGGGGATGGAATATTGCCTTGAATTTTCTTTTAGTGAATCTTTGTAGCTGACCCCACTTGTTGTAAAAGGCTAAGATTGTTGTATTAAATCTTCGAGATGCACTTCAAATTTTAGGATTGTAATATATGCAGAGGAAGGAACTAATTACAACTAATACCATGCATTTTAGTGAGGGAAAATAAGTGAGGCTAGGTACTATATAGAGCATACTTCTGTTTTTCTACAATGAGAGTGACCGATTTCTTAATTTTTTACTTATTTATCTATGTTGTGTAATTTATCTCTTATAGAAAGTTCATAAGTTTTGTAAATGAAAACAGATAGCTCTGCATACCTCATCTGTTTGAGTTTTGGTCTTTTACTTTTTTGACATATCTAGCACTGTTCACTTGGAACAGAAGATCACTTGAATATACTGAATGTCGGAAGTCATCTTAAACTTACTTACGAAAGCAAGACTCATAAGTAACAGTCAAAGATGTTGAACTGAGTCCATTACATTAGTTGCCACAACATCGGCTTATATTACATCATTTAAAGGAACTGCATTTTGATGAATTATTTACTCCTTTTTGTGCTTAGCTGAGACATCTGATATTCAACCTTTGTTAAGTTTTGTATGTATCAAACATAGAGTTCTCTAGGTTTTGTGATTCTCTTGTTTAAATTAGAAAAGTTTACGCATCCTTCATCTTGCAGCCATTTCGGTGACATTTTCGATGAAAATTTCTTCATACAGTCACTTGGGAAGCATGTGCATGTGGTAAGAGAACTTCCAGATGACATACTTCAACAGTTTGACAATAACATAAGTAACATTGTCAATCTTAGAGTAAAAGCTTGGTCTAGTCCAGCTCACTATCTTAAGAAGGTTCTTCCTCAGCTTTTGGAAATGAGGTGTGTGCCTTTCTCTCTTCTCCTGTTTATTCCTCACTGGTCTTCCAGTTCTTCTGGCTTGAAATTAATTTCAGCTGTATGTTTAAAGTTTATTCTCCTTTTAACAAAGTTCAGTTATTCTCGATAGCAATTACAAATGCTGAAGATGTAAAATTGTATGACAAACAAATTTTCTAATGGAAGATAGAGAGATACATTATTTTGGGAACTTAAACATGATTTGCATCACATTTTTGGCTGCTTGAGTTTTTCGTGTATATATTCACTTATACGATTGTATCTGAGTACTTAACATTTTAAATTAGATTTGTTATAACTCATGGAACATGGAGTCTTCAACCACTAGAGACAAATTTGACAACCAAGCTCTATCGAATATTTTATTTATCATAATATTTAATATATTCTTTAATATATTTAATTTAATTGATTTATATTTTCTTGATAAATTGTTAATATCAGTCTTTTATTTCAGCTCTGATTGAAACTCTTATCTCAATTATCACTTTCTCCCAAACTTAAAAGTTGAGATTCGTAGTCAAGTCTTACTCTCACAAACTTGGAATTGGAATTGAAATTTAGGTTCTTAACTACGTTGCCAATTCTAAAAGTTACCCTTAACGTATGCATTAAAAAAGAACTTGATTTGAATGGCCATGGCGTTAAAGAAAACTCGACTTTTGGCAGAATGTAATGGGATCAACTGATCATGAGAGTCTAACTCTGCTTGGTGGGTAAAGTTTTTGTTGCTGTTGCAGCTAAAAACAGGTAGACTGATGGGTTTTATTTTGTTGTGTGTTAAGTCAAAGTTGGCATTGGTTCGTTAAACTAAATGTTCCAATGTGAAAGTGGAAATTCACTCAGATGTTATACACTTGCTCTGGCCCCATATTTAAGAAGAAAAAATAAAAATCATCAAGATCAAGAAGGCTCATTTAATGATTTATTTTTGAAAGATTATTTCAAATATAACCTTGACTTTAAATATTTTGACACCCACTCATGTGGAAAAAAATTTAGTAAACATAGAAAGGGTATAAAAGTCATTTGAGCAATAAGTAAATGCATCTTAAAATTTGCTATTTTTTCTTATAACTGGAACAAGAAAACTCCATGTTTTTTCTTATATATAGAATCAGAGGTAAAATGAAAGCTTGTATAGGTGATTTAAATCAAAAAAATTGAATGTCTGACGAGTCATGAATTGTTTGTTGGTTTTGTGGTCCCCCTTGCTGACTTGGAACAGATGCAGGGAAGGTATTGAGTCAAAGGATGCATGTTACAAAGAATGCCACACCCTAATCCCCTGGCATTATAGTTGTAGGCACCCTGTTGAATCTGTTCTAGTTCTTTATTATAATTAGGCAAAATTACACAAGGGGTCTTTTCTCATAATTTTTTGTATCAATCTAGTCTTTTATCTTTTTTTCATGTCAAGGTAGTCCTTTATGTTTAAAAATGTCGACAATGTTGTACCAAACTTCATTTTTCATTCATATATGTAACCAAAAGTCTTAACCAATTCATCAAAATTGCATCTAAATCACATCAAAATGAGTGTTACAATATCTAATCCTATAAAAACATCAAAATCAACATGATTTTTTTTCAGTGTATATCTAAGATTGTGGCATTGTTGTCAACAGGGTTCTAATTGTGGTGCTGAGTGATGAGATATTCTTTATAGTATACTTTGATTACTATTATTCTCTTCGAAGCATATCTTTTCCAATATATTGTTTTTGGCTCCTGAGAGGACTTGGTCCGTGCTTGTTGCAGGGCTGTTCGTATTGCACCTTTCTCCAATAGATTAGCTCAATCAGTACCCTCAAAAATCCAAGGGCTTAGGTGCTTTGCCAACTTTGGAGCTCTTAGATTTTCTGAACCTATTAGAACGCTTGCAGAAAGCATGGTTGATCGAATGGTGAAGCATAGTTCCCAAAGTGGTGGGAAATATGTTTCGGTGCATCTTCGTTTTGAGGAGGTATTATTAAAATATCTTTACTCGTGTGTTTGGATTTACTAGATACATTTATGCAGAATGGATATGCAAAATTGAAGATAATCAATGTTAAGTTCGTTTTTGATAATATAGGGATTTTATGTTTTTGTTGATACTAGATAATTTATTTTATTTTGGCTTTAGTATTTAACTGGAGATTGAGTAGATGCCTACTATATGATTATAATTTACAAATACCCAATTGATTGCTATGTATTGATGTCTTTTGCATTGACTATTGTCAATTTTTATTCTTCGGATATGTTTTGGTTCCTTGGTTCTACATCAATTAATATTAAGTAATTAGGTCTACGAATTGGACAAGCACTTCAATTTTAGAATTGGACCGAAAGAGTTAGGTCTGCGTGTTTTCTCTGAATTGGGCAAGGACTTCAGTTTTTTGTGTGCCATGAATTCAGACAACAGACTGGTTTTGATATTGCCAATATTCCTTTCTGCTGGTAACAAAGCACATATCAAGGGCAACAAATACAATACCAATCTCAGGCTTCTGTCATTAGAGAGGAGGTGATAAATGCTTGTTGAACCTCTTGGAATAGTACAAGATGTTACCTCTCCAGAGTAGAGTTAATACAGTGGGGTGGGGGGGTGATGATGTAGACTGCATAAGAATAAAGTTTGGATAATTTAGGTTATTCTCAGTTGTAATAATTTAATGATTATGCCTTATATTTAAATTTAAAAATAGAAATAAGTTTTTGTGTATTCGATGGTAGTAGACCACAAGTCTAGTATATGATTATGAATATGCTATTTTCAATTTTCACATGTGTTCCTTGTGTGTTTGGTTAGCTCTGCATCAATTATATATTACAACAGTTTTTCTGTGCATGAAGGATATGGTTGCATTTTCATGTTGTGAGTATGACGGTGGGGCAGAGGAGAAACGTGAAATGGATATCGCTCGTGAAAGGAGTTGGCGAGGTAAATTCAAAAGAAAGCATAGGATAATAAAGCCTGGTGCAAATCGGGTGGATGGAAGATGTCCTTTGACTCCGTTGGAGGTATGCACTTAAAATTTTTTCCTTCCTTTCTTAGGATTCCTATCTCCTTCGTATTTGAAGCTCATTTCATTTGATGCTGCAGGTAGGGATGATGCTTAGAGGCATGGGCTTCGATAATACCACCTTAGTATATGTTGCAGCTGGAAAAATTTATAAAGAACAAAAGTACATGGCACCACTTAAACAGATGTTTCCACGATTACACACAAAAGATACACTGGCAACTCCAGAAGAGCTTGCTCAATTTAAGGTATTTGAGAAGTTATTTATTCTGTAAGGGAATTCCAGGAGAATGGAATTTGTGACACGTGTGTTTATGATGCAGGGCCACTCGTCTAGGTTGGCTGCTCTTGATTATACTGTTTGTCTTCATAGTGAAGTATTTGTTACAACTCAGGGTGGAAATTTTCCTCACTTCTTGATGGGTCACAGGAGATATATGTATGGTGGGCATTCAAAGACAATTAAACCTGATAAAAGAAGATTGGCTCTATTATTCGATAACCCCTACATAAGGTACAGCTTGACTATCTTTAGTGGTTAGTGTCTATTTTTGAAGTTGTATCTTGCACCAGACATTAAAATATTTGAGTAGATGACGACGTTTGATCATTATGGGGGCGCTTGATCCATGTACCGACCCCAATTAGTGGGATAAGGCTTGGTTCCTGTTGTTGTTGTTGTATGACGAACAATGTGCGGGCCTGCGTGTGTGTGTGTGTCTGGTATAAATTAACCATCCTACTAATTTTCAAAATTTTATGATGGATTTTACACAAATATACTTGGTATGTGTTAGGTTTAGCTCTCTGGACTGTCTTTGTTGCTCTGCTCTTGGCTGCTTAGAGCTTTATGGGAGTTGCTATCTCATTTATGGAAAGGGTTTAGGCAGTCTTGTTCGATTGTTATATTGCAATACCTTGTGTACAGTCCTTGTTTTAGGGATGATCTTCCTCAGGGCCGGTCCTAAGATTTTTTATGCCCTGGACGAATCAATAAAGTTGCATCCTTTTAATTATTCTAATTTCTTTCTTGTTGCAGTTTTTGTTACAAAAGATTCATTCATAATCAAGGTTCTCTAAAATATATTTTCAATAGAATTAATCAAAGCGAGTGAAAAATAAATATATTTATCTAGTGCTGACTACCAAGTAAAATAATAATTTTGGTGCAACTATACAAATGGTGCCCTGGGTTGTCCTCCTCCCGTCCATCCTCAGGGCCACCCTGATCTCCCTAATTGTACATCCTCTCTTTTCTCTTAATAAAATTTATTTTTCCTTTAAAAGTAACATGGTGTGGTTATTTTTATCCTTCTTAGGCTGATTAGAACCTTCGTTTATTCGCCTATCACTAGTAAATGTATCTTTCAGAAGTCCCCTCTGGTGGATGCATTTGTAATGTTTGTTGTTTGATATTTATTACTGATTTTGCAGATGGGAAGCATTTAAGCAACAAATGAAAGACATGCTTCGCCATAGTGATCAAAAGGGAACCGAGGTAAAAAAGGCTGGTGAATCCCTATATACTTTTCCCATGCCAGATTGCATGTGTAAACAGGTAGAACCCAAAACTGAAAATGCTAACATTGGGAAAACCATGAAATTATAAGTGTAAAAGAATTGTCTTTAGGAAATCAAATTGTTCAATAGATGTAATTTCTATCTATATCATTAAGTTATAATTCAAAAAGAAAAGTAGTTTGATTCAAACTTGGAGAAAAGCCATAAACTAAGGTTTCCGTTTTTTTTTCTTTCTCATTTTCTCTGATTTATTAGTGTAATAGTTAGCTGTGAAATTATAATTCTTTGTACATGTGATTGTTGTAACACAAGAAAGACTTGTTGCACCTGATGATGAAGATTTATTTTTGGAGGACTGGCAACCTTTGTGACTACTCAAGTTACTAGACCAAGCTGTTCATTTAACCAATGATAAAAGAATATAACAATTAGTTGCTCAAATGATTCATTTTCCTCATGTCATGTGCCAAACTAGTTTAGAAATATTATTTTGTATAATCATTGTAGAAACCTTTTCAGATTGGCAGTGCATGACGAGTTTTATTACTTCAAAAGTTTATTGGTATAAATAAAAAGGTTGAAATTGTTGTAGTATGTAACCTTTCTAATCCTTCAAAATATATTATTAGCAGGATTTGTCACCCATTGAACTGGTGGATGGTGTTTTTGGTTTTGGTTTTTTTTTGTCAGGTAGCCTAACGGCTAGAATTCACCTTTTCCAAGGTGAATAAGTGGGGTGTCTGCATATAACAATGTATGTCCCTGCCAATTGAGCTATGCTCACGGGAACGGTTTTGGTTTGTTTTTTTTTTAAATATTCTATTGTATTGATTATTTTATAATTTTTGTAATTAGAAAGAAGTAAATGTTGTAATGGTAATAAAAAGAACTTTCTTTCTTCATTGAGAACCGGATAAAATGAATATGTTAAGGTAGAAAGTGTAATGTTTAACCCATTATAGTAAAGTACGAAATGAGATTGAATGAAGGGTAAGAAATGGGAATAATCATTTAACCCATTATATTTACATCCTATTGGAAGTCTCTCCTCCCCCAGGCAAAGGGATCAATATATTGATAATCTTACGAAAAATAGAAGAAGAATGTTCCAACTGTGGCTAGTGATACCAAGTCTTACATATTAAACATGGAATGAATAACGATTGAATAGATGTAAGGATGGGATATTATTGATATTGACCGATTTAATTATGACACATAAGATAATTCAACTATTTTCTCACGTGACATGTGACATAAGCCAGTTTCACTTGTGTCCCTCAGGCAACTATTTTCTCATGGGACATTTTCTCATGTACCATTAAAAAAATTCTACTCCAAAGTATGAAGAATGAAGTAAATAAGATCACAGGGTCACTAATTATTATAGTAATCATAAAGAGGTATATCAAACGATGATCAAATATTTTTGACAGAATAAGTTTGAAGTTAACTTATTTAACAGTTTTAAACATTGTTCTTATCGTAGTGGTGTTGTTCATATTTAAATGATATTTAATTGTTTTTCAATTAATGTTATGAATTCTTATTGTAGTGGTGTGCTCGTATCTTAATGGGATTTAACATTTTTATCAACCAGTAATTTAAATAATTAAGTAAAACGGATAAAATTATAAATATAACAGTTTCAATGAAAGATAAATTTA
>Ga0315915_1005895_pt1 | contig 15144 bp, 6 predicted proteins | sample MpolbnodulesMG_FD_207738 | JGI IMG/M metagenome (GOLD analysis project Ga0315915, IMG submission 207738) | Medicago polymorpha root nodule microbial communities from Los Angeles, California, United States - branched nodules | ecosystem: Host-associated > Plants > Roots > Nodule | place: USA... | reverse complement strand
AACAAAATAATTTATACATCCTAAATATTTACTTTATTGTTGAGTTGAGATTAACACAGTCCTCGTGGATACGAACTTATTTTATTACTTCGATGCATTTTTAGTACACTTGCTAAAAGTCTATCATCCTTAACCAATGCCCCGGGGACACCGGTTAGCATTTCCCTTTAAGAAATAAATAGTGCTCTCCTATTCTTATGTATTTAGTCGAAGTTGGACTTGCTGGAAATGCTCGAGGCGCGTATTTCAGTTCAACAAGCAAGAAGTAATCGAAAAGCGGTTTGTTTCGGATAAGGTCAAGCAACGGGTATTTCCAAATAGCACATATTCGAAATTCGAATTGAATGGATATTTGTTGTCTGTTTCTAGTAGTTATAGTTTCGAACCTTATGTAGGTAGTTATTTTCTATTAGTATAAATAGTAGTTTCTCGCAAGAGGAAAGGGTCACAATTCAATCATACAAAAAACTTACACTCAAACTATCCGCATTCAAGAGAGAAACGAGTCACAAGTTGCAATGTATGAACATGTGTACCAATTTACATTCAATCAATGCAATTTAAGTTTGTTTTCTTAAGTACTTTGGCAATTTACTTGTTTATCTCAAGCAATCTCTTTTATTTTCATTCTGAAAATAACTTCGACGGATTTTGACTAAGTCAGATTCGACAATTATCTTCATATCTTTTACTGGTTGATCTTGCAAGTAATTAATCTTAAACCAGCGGTTGTTTACCAAAAATCAGTGTAAACACCGAGCTTGCATGGAAATTAGGGTAGCCGAATTTGCATGGAAATTAGGGTATTCTGTTTGTAAACGTATTAAATAAGTCTACAACAACTTGTCAAAAAAAAATCTAGAGAAACAATAGATATATACAAACGATGACACAAGAGGATAGGAATGAAAAGCTCATTAGTGAAGAGAAATATTAGAGATTGCTGCATTTTAGAGGGAATTTGTTAGGTTAAAATATGTTCAGCCTTCACAAAATTAATAAATAAGGATATTTAGTTTGTTGAGATATTTCTGCTACATAAAAAAGAATGAATAAAATATTTAGAAAATTCAAAAATAATAAATTTATTTAAATAAAAACATAATATTATAAAACCATTTAAAACATGTACATTGGTATATTTATATCAAATTAAAATAAATATTATTCAAAAATAAAAAATATTCAAAACAAATGTGAAAGCGACAAAAATATTGCATATGAAAAAATAAAAATAAACTATTGAAATAAATTATGATAAAATTAAAATATACTTTTAATAATTGTACGAAAAAATTATTATATAATCAAATAATGAAGTAACATATTTATTGAAAAATATCAACGCAATGTATATAGTTTGTTTAGAGAGAGAGTGGAAGTCATCGTGAGTTTAGTTCAGTCGGTATAGACAATGCATAATATATGCAACGTATGAGGTTTGAACCCCGGCCACCACAAAAAAAAAGAGAGAGTGAGATATATATATATAAGAAGAAGAAGAAAATATTTTTGATGAAAAGAAAGAATGTGTTCGAGATATCTATGCAAAATTAAATCTTCACGTAAAAATAGAAGATTAATAAATTTTTTAGAATAGACATAGAATCAAAACGTGACATAAAATACCTTACTTTATTCCTATACTATTGATTGATTAATGTCATCAATGAAGTTAAATTTTGTAGTTATAATATTTGGAAAAGAAAAATAAAAAACAGAATGATGAAATTTTTGATTTGGTTAGTTGGGAATAAAAAATGAATTTAGGTATTGTAAGTATGTGTGCACACATCAGTAGAAGTGTTTAAGATGTTTGAAAAGTTGTCTTCAAAAATCAAAAAATAAAAATAACAAAAAGATGAAAACATGTTATATTAAAAAGTAGCATTAGAAAGTAGTTGATATATATATATATATATGTAAGATAGATAATAGAATTGGTGTTTGACAAAATTGAAGAAGGAAAACGGTTAGATGAAAAGAAGGTTTGAGGTTTCCGTTTGTGCACAAAACATGTGATCATATGTGATTCACAAAAGTTCCTTTATTTATAGTTGACATTTGCATTAGAATATGCTGCTAAAAGATAACATAATAACTAATTGAAGCCTTTTCCTTAAAAAAAAAAGAACTAATTAAAGCCTTTTTTTCTCAAAAGGAAAAATTAATTGAATGATACGGTGATAAAGATTACTTAGTAACTAAGTAACTAATTGAAGCTTCTTTTCCTTAAAAAAAAAAACCAATTGGAGCCTTATAATCATAAATGTAAACTTTGTTGAAAGTATTATATGTAGTTTGTTGAGATATTTCTGCCACATAAAATTTTAGAAATTCAATAAAATTTAAATAAAATATTGAGTGTATTAGATCAAAAGTTTGTTGATATATTTATGTCAAATAAAATATTAGTTTTAAAAAATTTATGCCAAATAAAATATTGGTTTCAAAAAATAGAAAAAATAATAAAAATATTGAGAATGAATGTGGAAGTGTCACGTAGGCAGGACAACAAAACCATACTCGCGGTTACCCGTCCAAACCAAACCCAATTTGACGGGTTTTCCCCGTTTTGACTGGGTTTGGGTATGAGTTTTCCCCGATTTTAAAAAACGGGTATGAGACGGGTATATAGGTACCCACCCCAAACTCATACCCAAATCCGTCCCAAATGTAAAAAATTACTTTATGTTGATATGTCATGTTATTTTGTTTATAATTGTCATGTTAATAAAAACTACGATTGATATTTAAATGGTCAACTAAATTATTTCATCTAACAAATGTTAACGTGAGCGTATTGTTAGATAATGTATTACAACGTTGGTCTTGGGGATGCAAAAAAACTTCTATTTTTTATTAAAAAAATTATTCAACTCGGGGACGGGGATGAGGCGGGGATACCCGAACCCGTCGGGGACGGGGATGAGATTCAATTTCTCATCTCCGTTGGATATGGATAGTGTAACAGATAAGTATATGAGAATCAGGTATGGGGACGGGGAAGGTAAAACCCGTCCCCCACCCCGCCCATTGCCATGTCTAGTGACACGTGACATAAAAAACTTTACTTTATATATATACTGATTTATATTATATATATATATATATATATATATATACACACACTATTGGTTCCACCGTTTCCTTAAAATAAAATTAAAAAAACACTGTTCCACCGTCAAATAAATATTATCTTAGATCTCTCAAAATAAAAAAATATTATCTTAGAGAACCCTTGGTGCCATTAAAATTTGGTTGGATAGTGATACATGCAAACAAAGCCAATTTAAAGTCATAATATAGGTTTAAATGTATTTTTTAACTTTTAACTATTCGATAGTTGTGATTTAGGCCTCATAACAAAAAAATTAACATTTTTGCCTCATAACCTTTTAAAATATTGCAATTTTTTCCCTTATCTTTAAGAAATAGCAATTTTGTCCATTTATCTTTTTTTTTTTAAAGTAACAATTTTAACATCCTGTTTTGAGACATGTGACGTCGTCTTCTGGACAAGTTTGACCTTTTATCTTTAAGTTCAGGGACCTAAATTGCTATTTTTTTTGTTGAGGGACCAAAATCATAAGTTTATAAAAGTTAAAGTGCTAAATGTGCATTCAAACTTAAATATAATATGGGAAATGTTAACTAGTGCTTCCGGAACACTAGTTAAGAAGATTAATATGAAAATTGTGCATTGAGAAATGATGAAAAGTGGAATGTTTCACTTTAAAAAATTCAAATAGTTGTTGTCTTTAACAAAAAAAATTTATTTTTAACTTTCTTGACTAATGTCCCGGGGGCACTCGTTAACGATCCATGTAATATTGATGGGTACATATCCAATCAAACATGTTCATCTTATTTTTAAATGATGGCTTACCACATTTTGGTCTTTAAAACCAACGATGTTGAAAGACAAAAAACCATAAAACTCTCATTTAATTGTCTCTCTCTCACACACAGTCATACTTGTTAATTCCATGACTACCGTCACAATAACAATGTCTTCCTTCATCTTTATAATACTTCTTCACACTCTTTCAGCAACCATGGCCACCGCACAACTCCTCAACGCTGCCACTCAAGATGCTTACAATGGAGGTTTGGTTTTAATTATTAACCTAATATATGCTGTTGAGATTTTGTGTTTTTGTTTGTTTGCAGATGAAGTGGCAAGTACCACGATATTTTGTTTTAGATATGTTAAAAAATGATTGTGTCAAGTTATTTAAACTTTTATGTTGTTATTTGATATTGCAGTGGCTTATGTTACTGATGAAAATTTTGGTTCCCTTGTCCTTAATTCTGAGACTCTTGTGTTGGTGGAATTCTATGCTCCATGGTGTGGCCCCTGCAAAGATCTTGATTACAAAATCGTTGAGCTGGCAAATGATTATGCAGGTGAGGTCAAGTTTTTCAAACTCAATGTTGATGACAATCAACGTACTCCTTCTAGATATGGGATTCATGGTATTCCAAATGTCCTTTTCTTCATGAATGGTGAAAAAATAGATACACTCTTTGGTAACTTACCCAAGGCAACGTTTATCAAACGTATTGAACAAAACCTATGAGATGGGCAAAAAAAACAAGGATTCAGCTAGAAGTAAAGGTTATCTCATCAAGCCAATTCTGTCAAATTTGGATGTTTTGCTTTCTTGAATAATCATTTGTAGTTTTCAATGAAAAAATTATAATCACTTATGGGATGATTCCCATATTGTGGTTTTTAGATAATTATAGTCACCTACTAAGCATGAGGACATGGGAAAAAAAATGTAATATTTGTATCAAATGCGAATTTGAGACATATTGAGGCTTTTCTTTATTTTTCGTTGCAAGTGAATTTTGTGACTTTACGATATATAAACATAAGGGTTAAATATGTTTTAAATCTCTCAAAATAGATTAACTTTTCGTTTTACTTCCTCTAAAAATTTCCTTCAACTTTTTGTCCCTATAAATTTTTCAATCACTACTTTTGATCCTTATTTTAAAGTAAATTTTTGTATTTTTAATGAAATTGTGAAGAAATGTATATAATATTGTAAAAATTACTCAAAAAAAAAATAGAAATTTTTAACAAAACACAAATTAAATATGAATTTTTTACCGTAAAAAAATTCATATTTTGATAAAAATTCTGCAAAATTTTATTCAAAAATATGTATTCTACATATGAGTTTACTTTAAATTAAAAGAATGACCAAAAGTGAAGATGAAAAAATTTTGTAGGACTAAAAGTTGAAGAAATTTTTTAGAGGGACTAAAACGAAAAGTTGTCATATTTATAGGGATTAAAAACATATTTAACCTTAAACACAATAATAAATGGTATTTGTGCATTTGAGTTTAGTTGTTGTCGTAAACAAACCACATTTTTTTTAAATTAGTTATAGATTAATCGGTTCTCTAAGTAGCCGATTTTAAACACTTCATTTTTAATCGACAACTACAATATCAATCAACAAAAGGTAAGTAGACCTGCTTCCTCTCTAGGAGCCTTCTCTCTGACCCACTTTGCTTTCTCTCTAACACTCAGATCTGCCGCCCTTCCTCACCCTCCAAATCCTTTACGATGTAGCTGCAAATCCTGGTGGTGCGACGAGCTACACCTCCGCATCACCGGCTAGACCCCATTTCTCTCTAGTCTTGGTGGATTCAGGTGCAGAGAAGTAGTGGTTTGAGAACTTCCGGCGGCTTTCCGGTGGTTTTGCGAATGGTTTCTTAAACGTGTTGGTGGTTGGGTTAAACCACCACCTTCACGTATGTTACAGCGGGTCCTTTCACCGCGCCGCCGCAAGATTGGTACACTGTGGTGTTGTTCAGGTTCCGCTCCAAAACTCGTCGTGGTTGCACCGTTTCTGTTTTCCAGATCCGATGTTGCTTCTTGTGGGGTTCGATAGGCTCGAAAGGGATTTTAATGCTTGTTGTGATTTATCCAGGGGGCTTACATGGTTCGCGAACTTTTCCATGTTGGCGGTAGTATCATACACCATACATAATAAAAACAAAAGTTCCATTGGTATAAGGTTGAATGTTGCCTTGGTTGTGCTTGTATGATCTCTTGTTGTAGGCCAGAAATGGTTGATTTGCTGATCAGTTGGTGCGCGTGGATTCGCTAATTACCGTGTTGGCGATCGAATTCAACCCCATTTTCAAGAATTAGTTTGTGGTTATCTACCTACCAATTGACATGGGACTATATGGACTTGAAAGAGTCGTCAATGCTTGTTGTAGCTGTTGCAGGGAGTTGCTGGTACGTGATCCGATTCGTGTTGACGAGCGGTTCATTCGCCAAACTTTAGACTCGCGCTTAATGTTAGAATTGTTTAGGGTTGGATCCACCTTGTGGATTTTTATTTTTTCTTTTATTTGCCCGTTAGGTTTGTTGATTGGGTCAGGTTTTATGTCCCCTCAGTTTTTATGTAATTTTTCCTTTTTTTAATAATATATATGAGCAATTGACAACAAATTAGAGTAGGGTACCAGCTTAGTTGAACACTATTCTTTTTGATGTCATTTTGCTCTTGACTTATAAAAAAAAAAATCAACAAAAGGTTAGTAGAGTTATCTATTCTAAGTTCAAACCAAACAAAATGGATAACTCTATCCACTTTTTTTACTAGTAAATAAGAATTTGCCCTTTACTAGTAGAGTTGTCTATTCGAAGTCCTAAAAATAACTAAACTTGCTCAAACAAAGAAACAATAACTAAACTTAATTAATCGATAATCGTGGAAAGAGAAAAGACATGGCTTATTTAGTTGAGTGTTTGTGAGCAATTGCATGTAAGTTGTAACACTCCTCTTATTTGATTTGCAATTCACTTTAGTACTATGGGTTCGGGTACATAATTCTTGAAGTATTTGATGCATTAAAGGTATAAATAATTGATCCAATGTTTGAGTTTGTGTACGTTCTATAATATTTGATCTTGTTTGGTTAAAAATTACAAACTACTACATGTTGACATAAAAAAGTAATTCTTGTAAAAATACATAAAAAAAAAAATAAATAATAAATATGCCCAACTTCAAATTTTGGTCTTTCAACAAACGTACCCATGGCTCTAGCTATTTATTCACCAAAAGAAATGGTATCTTCGAGGTCTTCATCACGTTCCTTAGCTTTAGAAGATTCCACTCGAGGTTGCTTATTAAGGATTGAGTAGTAATTAGGTAGCATCGAACATTTCTCTCATCACTTTAACTTCATATATGTTCATTGTTGGATCTTAAGATAATGTCACCCAACCCAAAAGAAATTCTAGTGTGATTTGATTAACTAAAAATGACTAGACACAAATTTTGTTGTGGAATATAAGCGTAGTTTCAACTTGCAAGTGATCCTAGTCCACAGAAACAATATAAATAAAAACAACAGATACTAAAAAACAAAAACATTTCATTTCCATTTCCTCGATAGTCTCTCTCACTCGGTCACACACTTTCCAGAGCTGCTACGATTCTCTGCAATCATGGCCACCGTACAACTCGAATCCTTCTCCCTTACTCGCTCTCCTATCGTCGCCTCCTCTCGCCGGAGCTCTATCGCGTTTCCTCAATACACCGGCCTCAAGCTCCGACCAATTACCGCCACTCGTTTGCGGAGTCAATCCGCCGGTACAGTTTTCCCTCGCGGCGGAACCGTCGTGTGTGAGGCTCGTGATACCACAGCCGTTGAAGGTTAGGGTTCAGTTAATCTTAACTTAAAATTTATGTTGAAATTTTGTTGTTTTAGATCTGTTGATAGTGATTGGTTTATGTGATCATATGCGTTGATTTTGTCGGAGAGTTATTTAGGTCACAAGCAAATTGTGAGGGATCAAATTGGTTCTTTAACCTTTGGTTAGTACTTAGTATTTTGGTGAATTTTTTGTTACACTGTCCAGAATCGCAGTGGCGGAGCCAGAATAGGCCCACCTATGCCCTTATCTTGGTGTTATTAGAATCAGGCCTAGCATTATTATTTACGGGTATGGTCAATTTGAAGAACCTTATGACTCAACTTAATCCAACCAAAAGCTTTTGATTCAGTTTTTAAGGTGTGTGTTTGGACTCGCGTTTGCGTTGTCGTGAGAATCCTGAAGCTAAATACCAAGCTTCTTGTGATTGACTACATATCTGCTTATCTTGGTTCTTATGAGTATTATTGTTATGCCAGATATTATTTTTATATACCCACAGGGATAATTTTAGAGTGTTAGTGTATCATTCTTGCAGTCAATTTGTTAGCAAACAAACATTGAGAGTGAGGTTAGAAATACAAATTTGACATAACTGATAGGGGAGTTCTCAGCCAGGGTGAAATGGCCCCAAGCTCATAAGGCAAAACACATGAAACATACACATGCTCTTCTATATTGCTTTACCACCTACATATTGAATCCATCACTTTCTCCTGCTTGAAACTAAGTCCCCCCTCCCCTTCTATTTCCCTCCTAGGATGAGACTAGAGGAGTAGGTCGTGTGTCTTCAAGTGTACACATTGAAAGGCCTCTCAATTATGGGTGTCGAGGAAACACAGGGATCGGGTTCCTATCATGGAGCCTCATGGTCATGGAGTCTACTTAAGAGAACCACGTGGATTAATATTACAATGCAGGGCTGCCGCATGACTGCGGCAATTTTTTTAATAAATGCCATACAAACTGGCGACATATGCGACATGCCAAATCCATCCCTAACTAGTTAATAGTTTCAAGCATTCCACATTTCAAACAAATATGTATTAAAATTACGCCATTTTGGTCAGAATGTCGCCAAGACACTTCAGGGTGGGTGACTGGGTTCACAATATTTGGTCTGATCATAGTGTTAGCCTGAGTTCCCAATATTTAGGTTGGGGCATTAGCTTATTGAACACCACACGCAAGGTGTTGTTGTTAACCGTGGATAAAATAGAAATAATGGAATGCATAGAGTATAGACTAAGATTAGATACCTAAGCATATTATGCAGTTTTTGGTTTGACTAAATGCTACTTAATGCGTTTGTTGTTTAAATAGCTGCTTCCTCTAATAGTTCTGAGAAAAGACTTTTTTGGACCAAAATGCAGAGCGATTCTAGCTTTATATCTCGGACAATTTTTTATTTTTGTTTTCTCCTTTGCAGCATGCTGATGTATCTTAGCATGAAACATGTATAGATTCTTATTCATATGCCCCGGACTGGATGACTACTTTCCCTTGAATAACTGACATATATGATGATGTCATCTCGTTTACTTTTTATGGTAAATCGACCTTGTTAAATAGACAAGTTACACAACAGCATAGTGAATAAGTTTGTGGTTGAGTCTAATTGCATGGTAAGAAGTATGTGCCAAAATTCCTTAAAAAAAAAGTATGTGTCAAAATTGATGAAATGGAACTTCCTTTAATAAAGATGAACCCACACCCATTGAGAGAGAGAATAAAAAAAAGCTGTTTATGAGTATTAGTGTTGGAACTCTTAGAATTAAAGGATAAATTGAATGTTGTGCGGTCCAAAACCATCTTCAGAGGGGAGCTCCTTCTCTTCTTGGGGAGGGTAGATTTTGGCTATTACCTTATTAATTTTAGGACTTCTTGTTGTTATATAACTATAAGTAATTATGTGTTAGTTTTCACAGTCATTGAGAGAATAGTAACGATAAATTATGGCAACTCTTAATAATCTAGATCAATCTATTCGATTTTGAAGCATTGAGGATTGATGTACTGGTGGATTACCAATAATAGTATTTGTTTGTACGATGTGATCGCTGTTAATTTTCACATCCTTTGACCAATATCTTACCATGTATTTGTTTGCTTTCTTCAATAAGCCTGAAAATGGTATAGCTTTTGGTGACTCCCAGCCAAAGAAACAAGAACCAGAACTCTGATTTTTATAATCCAACTTGAACATATATTTTTAGTAGTATTTTGTATTTTAGAGGGTTTGCCTTGATTCAACCGTAAGGTCAGGTGCTGCCTTGTGACCTTTGGGGTCACAGATTCAACCGTAAGACTCTGTACATCTACCTCTCAGACTGCAGTTGATGGGAGCTTGGCGCACTAAGCTGCATTTATGTTTTTCAATTTTTGGATTTATTTATCATCTGGTTTGCATGCTTTTTAGTTCAGGATTTTGCATCTTTGTAAATTTGCAATTTGTGATCAAAGTTCTAACTATCTTCTGATTTGTTTCAAGAGAATTGTATATCTGAGTGAAATTTATAGTGAAGTTAAACTTGTGTTTTATTGGATATTGCAGTGGCTTCTATTACCGATGGAAATTGGCAATCCCTTGTCATAGAATCTGAGACTCCTGTGTTGGTCGAATTCTGGGCTCCATGGTGTGGTCCCTGCCGCATGATTCATCCCATAATTGATGAGCTAGCAAAGGAATATGCAGGTAAGCTCAAGTGTTACAAACTCAATACTGATGAAAGTCCTTCAGTTGCTACTCGGTATGGGATTCGAAGTATTCCAACTGTCATTTTCTTCAAGAACGGTGAAAAGAAAGATACAGTTATTGGTGCTGTGCCCAAAGCAACATTGACCACAAATATAGAAAAATTCCTGTGAGGATGGCAGACAAAGAAGGCTTCAGCTGGAAGTAAAGTTAATTTTCCCATTAGCGACATATCATCAAGCCAATTATCTCAAGTTTGGATGATTTGCTTTCTTAAATAATCGTTTATGGTGTTGTATAGTTATGGGATGCTTCCATATTGTGGTTTTTTAGATAATTATAGTCACCAATATGTTGCCTTAAGTTTTCCGCTCTATTTTAGCAAGTTGAAATCCATTTGACATCGTTGGCATTTTTCTCTCCACCTTTCACTCAATAAGAGACATTGATTTTTCCCTCTACCTTCTATGTCTGAAGAAGAGTAACAGGAAACAGAGTCGCCTCCCTCATATGAGAGGTTAATGAAAACAGTAGCAAGCTTAAGGAGGACTTGGGCACTAATGTCGCATCCTACGTAGTTTTAAAACTTTTGAAAGCGCCAATCTCAACCACTCTGAGTTAAACCTGTTAAACCCTTCAGCAACGTTCAGAAAGAAGAGATAGTGGATCTCATTGTCTAAGACCTTTTCCTACTTTAAAGTCTCTGGTTGAGCTTTCATTCGCTAATATTGACATATTACTTGAAAAATATAAGATTGAATCTATGATATCCATTTATTTGAGAAACCATCTTAAAATCCATCTTCAAGAGAAAACATTTTCCGTTCTTCTCTTCACGAAGTCAATAATCTCATTATTCATTAGCAACCACAACTCCATCTATCAATTTCTTGTTGGAATATTTTCTTATTTAATTATATTCCAATATCATTATGTGGGCAAATATCATGATAATAATTATATTAGCTATTTATCAATTGTGAGTCTTAATTGATTAGTGATCAAATTAAGTAATAAGACTATTAGATTTCTAATTGGATAATTAATTAAATATTTAATTAGTTGATATGGACTCAATGAGTGGATGTCCGGAATGACCCATTAACGGAATAATGGAAAACCCTAATGACCATCCAATATAAAAGAGGCTATGGTCCCCAATACACCGTACGGCAAACTCTCTCTTCTCCCCATTCTTCTCCCCATTTGAAGAGAACTCGAAGGTACCGGTTGAGGAAGAACCAAATCAGCCGCCGCTAACCTATGGTGTGTATTTCAGATCACGGTTTCTCCTCGTTGTTGTTGAGAAGGCTGTCATCAAAGCTTCATCCAGGTATTCCTAATACCCTAGTTTTAATATCTTGATAAATCAAACATGTCGTAGATCCAATCATAATCATGTTCAATGTTTTGTTTGCTTCCGCTCTTGATTCATAATTGTTAAACATATTTTGTGAATTCTGTTTTTATTAAGACCTAAATTTCCAACATTTCTTACTTAGTACAAATGCTGTTTGATTTTCGGAAACCAATTTGCTTTTCCACACACAACTCACCAGGTTCTCTCTTATGAAGCTCCATCAATTCTTAATAAAGTTGACGTTAAATCCTCACGTTAAATAGTAGGCTCTTATCTCAACCTCAACGCCAAATAGCTTATATTACCCCAGATTTATCGAATGGTGCTAACAAACCTTCACTGTCAAAGGTTGACACTTGCTGAAAATGGAGACCATTTAAACATGGTCTTGTCGCCACTAGATTAGTTATTATTTTGTCCGTAAAATATAGCTCAATTAACAATGTCGATATAATTAGGTTGGTAATCTTCATTCGAGATCTTCCAGTTGTATACATGAGTTTCTGATGATACTTGCTACTTCATCTGCTGACAAAAAAAATAATACTAGTAATTATCTTTTAGAAGTATTGGTGAAAAATATAAGAGCAATACCCCACTATAAAAATATAGGGTAGCATTTCGGTGACTAGAGAAGAGCAATGCCTTCCCCATCTATCTAGGGCACATTTCCACTAACCGTTTCCACCTCTTCAGTATCTGCTGCCATATCGGTCCATTTCGGATCTTATGCTTAATTTCTTCTATCTTCTTAAACTCTTCATTATCAGATATATTTTGTGATATCTCTTACTAGTCAAGCTCCTTGGGGCTATATATATGTGTCTTACTATCATCAGATATGTCAAACACACACATAACACATAAGTGACCGTGAGTCATTAAATTTATATATATTCATCAATAATCTAATTGAACTATGGAGAAGAAATCACTAGCTGGCTTATGCTTTCTCTTCCTCGTTCTCTTTGTTGCACGTAATTAAGTCGTCTTTCTTAGTATATTAACTAATAATGTACTGCATTTGTTACGTTATTTATTAGCTGTTAGGATCGTATACAATGTTACGTTAATTCTCTAGCTTTAGGTTAGTAATTTCATTCTATATATGCTGACCGTGTTGGTAAAATATAATTAAAACCAAGAAGTTTTGTTTTGCTAACAAAAATTAGTGACATGCATCAAAAAAAGAAGACAAAGTGATGATTAAAGTAAAAGGCATGAAAATTGGAGATCAACTTTTTCCTTCTTATGTAACAACTTTATTTTGTCTCTATTTTCTTTGGTAATTCAACTTTTATTAGAATTTTGACAAATTAAACATCTATGTATAATCCAATATTTGTATTGCTATCTTGATGCAGAAGAAATTGTGGTGACTGAGGCAGCTACTTGTGAGAATTTGGCTGATACATACAGGGGACCATGCTTTGCTGGCTGTGACTTTCACTGCAAAACCAAAGAGCACTTACTTAGTGGCAGGTGCAGGGATGACTTTCGATGCTGGTGCACTAGAAACTGTTAAATGGATATCCATGGATTTCCTCTAACACCAATATGCATGCAAGGGCATATACATGTGTGTGGGGATAAAACTTTCTAGTATAAGTAAATAAATAACATGCGTATACCTAGTACGCAATAACATGCATAACGTATTAGTTATGCACTTATTACCATATGGAATAAACATTAATTAATAATTTTGTTTCCAATATTTTGGGTGCTAATTGTGTTAGTCCATTTTGTTTGTCACTTAAAGTATTTGTGCGAAAATTCATAAGTTTTGGATTCTTTACCATCTACATTTGATGTGTATTGGATCTAACCTCACCTTCTATTAAGTGCTAACATCTTTAGGAATGATTAAAATGCAACTGAAATTGAAAGCTAGAGATAATTTAAGTAAAACTGAATTTTCTAAGAATATGGACTAAATCATGTTTTCAATACCGATACGAAACATGTCTAAATCGGTTCAAGCTGTCAAATCTTAAATTTTGTTAAGTATCATAACAAAACTTGAACCGATACAAGCCATCTTCGTATTGATACAAGCTGTCAAAACTCTTGAAATATCTGAAGTGCCAATACAAAATTTGAACCGATGCGAGCCTTCTTCCTATCAAATTCTAAACACTTACATAACTCATTCATGCATCATTTTCACATGAAATATATAGAGTTCAAAGACATAAAAGTAAAATCTTCTTAGCCTTCTCTATTCTTCTCAAACCTCATATTTCTCAAAAACATAATCATTTGATAATTGGGAGTTGGATTTAGGTTTGGAGAAAATATTCAATTTAAGGATTGTAATTTTCTGCAAATTGGGTTGAAGATACTTAAGGAATTATCAGAAAAAATTTAGGGATTAAATCAACTATTGGAATCGTGCACGAACAATCACAATAATGAACAAAAGAGCTATATAATCAAACTCTTAATAATCCTTGAACAGTATAGAAAACAATTGGACAATTTCAAATCAAACCTATATGAACAAAATACTATGCTATCAAATTAAAACACAATACAAGTGAAATTGAAGAATTGAATAGATGTTGCAATCAATTGATCTAAGCAAAGTGTTTAAACCTAATTCAACGAATTAGACAATTTTCAATGAAAACTACTTAGATCAACACTAGCAATTAACCTAACAATTATTCAATTTATCACATTTAATAGCAAAAAGTAAAGAGGGTAGGGAAGAGAGATAACACCGATATTTTTATAGTAGTTCATTCTTTCTCGTCCTCGCTAGAGCTACGTCTACTCTTCTTGATGAAGTACACCATCACCAAGGTCATCCACTATGTAACAAATGTTGATTACGATGTGTTTACAAGAGTTCCTTGAAATTAATCCTAATTCTTCAACCCCTATGCAAACACTCCCCCAAACTCCAAGTAACCCTTGAATATAATGCTCCTTGAATCTTCGGATCCTTGATTACCCGTGCACCCCTTCGAACTCTTCATTCAAGTCTTCGATGCTACGTCCGGTAAACGAACCCCCTCCGACTTCAAGAACGGTTAGAAAGACCCCCAAGTTCTTTGGAGGTGGAATGAGATTATTCACTTCCTTTGAAGCCTTGATTAAGCCCAATCAATCTTCTTGAGAGAACCAACTTACAATCCCTACTAGCACCCTAGAGAATCTATAGACTCAAAGAACAAAGTGATTCTAAGAAAAAGTGTTTAATCTTGAAGAATGTATGAACAACGAGTTTTTGAGACCTAGAGAGAATAGTTGCAAATGATTCAATAATTTGGGAGTTATGAGGAGGAGACTATTTATAGAGAAGGGTGATAAGACTAAATTTTCGTACAAAAACAACTGAGTGAATCGATTCAAACCATATAAGACAAAACATGAAAAAGGGAAAAT
>Ga0315915_1005893_pt1 | contig 15148 bp, 6 predicted proteins | sample MpolbnodulesMG_FD_207738 | JGI IMG/M metagenome (GOLD analysis project Ga0315915, IMG submission 207738) | Medicago polymorpha root nodule microbial communities from Los Angeles, California, United States - branched nodules | ecosystem: Host-associated > Plants > Roots > Nodule | place: USA... | reverse complement strand
TCAATATAAAACAATGAGTAGTGGAAAGAGCTACACAAATTAATTGGAAGTTACATAATAATTTTTTCAATTTGTAGGTTATAAATTAAAAATATGAGTAGTGGAAGGAGTCACATGAATTAATTGGAAGTTACATAACAAAGAAGTCAAAAATGAAGGGAAAAAAGTGAACCATATGGCATAAGCATGAGAGATTAATTAGAAAGGGGAGGCTTCCGTGAAGTGACACATCATCAAAATGTAGCTTAGAATACATGTATATAGAGATAGAGATGGAGATAATGTATTTGGCTTGTATGCCTCAAAAAAAAGTTCTTGGCTCGTATAACAGGCCAAGAAAGAATAAATTAGGATGTCTTTAATCGAAAATAAAATGTTGGTACTTGTTAGAGTAATATTTATAATGAGTTGTCATGGTTTCTTACAATAATCTATATTGAGTTGGTTAGATTGAGTTTGCTTCTCAATCTACTTCCTAATTCAAGTGGAAGTAGGGTTTAAGCTATTTCGGCCTTTACTTATGTCATACCCTAATTTTTGATCCATTTTTTTTTATTCTAAAACTTTTACAAAAAATTAACAAACATTTTTTTTTACGCCAAATGCATATCCATGAGTTTTTTTTAATTACTTGTTTTCAAGTTAACTCCAAATTTTTTATCTTTTATGCATTTTTTTTTTTACCATTTTTTTTTGTTACTTCGTTCTCAAGAAACTCAATTTCATCACACCAAACATTCTAATTCCAATTCCTTCCATTTCTATTGCATTTCTAATCACAAAAATCATAACTTTACACCATTTTTTTTTTATTTATTATTTTCAAATATCACAAAATTCAAATTAATTTCAAAAATTCAAAAAAACACTAAGCTTCACAAATTCACCCAAAATGCACATTTCACTCCCATTTCATTTCCTTCACCACAATTTGTGCATCTAGAATTATCTTCACACATAACACCTCATCATTATCCAACACATCATCACTCACCACCAAAAATCATCCAAAAAAGTCCCAAAAACTCTTTTTTTTTTGCAAAATTCTAAACTGCCCTTTCTTGCCCACCACTTAACCTAATTTTTGCACTCTTGGTGACCAAGATATTCCCTCTATAAGTACCCAACAACTCATAGAGAGAGGGGGCCGAAATTTTGAGTTCACAAAATCACCATTTTCATCAAAAATTCCAAAATCTTTATTTTTCCATGAAACTTCACCATTATTCAACCAAAAGTTCATAAACACTTCCAACAAACCAAAAACACACAAAAATTCAAGAAATATTACCCAAAACCGTGAATTCAAAACAACAATTTCTCAAGAAAAAGTGATAGTGAGTTAGACTATTTCAAAGCTCAATTAAGGTGTTTTGATGATTTGATACCCCTGGAGTTGTTATTATGCTTTCCCTTTAATTATTTTTGCTTAATTCACTGTTTTGTTAAGTTTTATTTTTTCTCTCTATACAAACATTCATTGTGAAATCTAAGTTTAGATTCATGATAAGCGTGAACATCCAATCAAAATGACATTTTAGTTTGTGAGATTTGGTAACTATTTGAGTTTTCAAAGAATTTAAAAATAGTGTTTGTTTCACCTTGTTGTTTCACGTAAAAGAGCTTGTTGGTGGGGGAAGAACAAGTTGACTTCTTCTCACTTGACCAATAGACCTCACCTACTGTTTTGTCATATATGCAGAATGCTATTACACCCCTCTTTTCAGATCTACACCCTTTTTTTTTATTTCTTTTTTTTTTTTTTTCATTTTTCTTTATTATTTCTCTAGCTTTGATTTATTTATTTTTGTTATTTTCCTTTATTTATTTTAGTGTTATTTCATTTTTTTCCTTTTTTTTATTAACTTCTTTTATTTAGTTTTTTTTATTTCTTGCCTTTTTATTTATTTACTTTATCTACTTATTGTTTTTTTTTTTTTTAGAATTATCATCTCATCTTTTTCTTTTCTTTTATTATTCATTTATTTGCTTTATTTTAGTGTAGTCTAGTGTTATTATCTAGTTTTCTTTTTCTTTTTTATTTTTTTTTACTTGTTGTTTTTTAATTTAGTATTATTATCTCATCTATTTTTTTTTATTTTTCTTTTATTATCTCGTTATTAGCTTTATTTTACTTTATTTAGTGTTAATATCATATCATGCATTTGCCATTTTATCTCTTTACTCATTATGCCTTAGAATGTATTTATAAATACATAAATGAGAATATTGCACCGACACACACATTTATTATTCCGCTTTATGTCATAACCGTGATCGAGGACCGAAATAAATTAGAGACAAATTAAGATTAATTATTGGACTAAATTGAGAGCCTTAAAAAATAAACAATTAGTAATTTTAGGATAAGATTTTGCTTGGGATCCAACATCCTTACTGATTTCTCTTACACTTTTATTTTTTTAAGTTACGTCGTTGCGCTTAGATTTTTTTAGCTTGATTTTAACTTAGAAAAATCATTTTCCAAAAAAATTAAATATGCAAAATTTCAAAAATATTTTCTTAATCATTCCTTGGATTTTAACCCAAGAGGCTCCTTCTTCCCTTTATTTCTTAATCAAATTTTAAAATGCTTTAATCCATATTAGACTTGGATTTCTTTTAATTAAAATCAATCAAACTCACTTCATTTTATTCTTCTATACCTTTGCAGTTCCTCACCCCTTCTAAAACTTTTTTCAAACTTTAAAATCAAATCCAACACACCAAATCGAATTTTCAAAAGAGTGAACTACATGATTTTGATCCCTTTTGAGGGTATGTAGACAAAGGACCCAATCCTTCCAAATCAATAAAAAAAAAACCAAAAACATGCTTTTTCTTCCTCCGTTCTTCACTTAGATTTTTAAGCAAATTTTCTTCATAAATAAGCAAATAATTTAGTACAAGATAAAGTAGGCAAGAGGTTCCTACGGAATACCGTAGTCGTTTAGGGTGCGTAAAACCTTCCCTTTGCGAAACCAACCTCGGATCCTTAATCTCTCAAGGGTTTTTCTCTCTTTTTCCCTTCCCAAGAAAAAAAATAGAAAGTTCAAAGATTTACGATTCAACGCCAATCCAATGGCTTGATATCACAAAATCACGAGCACAACTTAGATAGTTATCTCTTGATGACAATTGTAATGATATGGAGCCAGTCACAATATTAGATTTGGATTTGACGATCTAAATTGTTGTCCAAATCGCGGTTTAGTAGAATTTTTCGTGATATGATCCGCTAAACGTCAGTCTCCGGTTGTACATGCGTCCTGACCCAGATTAGGCACTGGCCCATCCAAAACATATGCTTTCCCAGAAAAGCACACAAATTAGATCTTCAGATCCAAAGAAAGTAGAAACATCTAAAAATGGATCACATTAAAAAATTATGAAATTGAGTTCTGAGGGTTTGAAAACTAAAAATCGCCCAACAAGAATCTCTATTTAGGGCAATATTGCTCATGAACGAATTAAAGACAACATATGTAGAGTGAAAGTTCTTATACTTATTCCCCAACAATGTCATTATGTCATAGTGGTTAAGGTTGGGTCCGAAGGAGGCACACACATGAGAGGATATGAATTTGTTGATGTAGAAATACACACACTTTCACGTGGTAATTAATAATGGCCATTTATTTGAGACTGGACGGTTCAAATTACACATAAGTTATAACACAATTAATCAATTCGATCATTGATAAAAATTGGACGGTTGTAAATGTAAATGCAGCACCAAATCCAATTCCCACATGAGAGAGGAGTGGGGTAGGATTGAATGTGAGAATATATAAAAGCTTTCATTTTTAACGTATATGGACCATGAATTTAAAACCTGTTTCTTTTTTTCTTTTTTTTTTTAAAAATTACTTATTTTAAAAAATAATCATTTTTAAGAGCATTGTATTTGTTTGTTACAACTTTGAAAAAAAATCTAAATCTAAATCTAAAAACAACTTTAAATGATAATTTATTAAGATGAGCTTCTTAGAAAAAAGATTTTTTTAGAAGAGAGAAAATAAGTGTCAAAAGATTAAGATAATCTTGTATTGAAAAATCTATTTTACAAATTTATATCCAAACAATTGTAACAAACAGACCCTTAATCTAAAATTATAGAATTTATGACCCGTCCATTGATGAAGAACTTAACTGAGCACCCACCTTAGAATAAAAAAAAAAAGCTAAAACAAAAAAGGCACCACCCTACCTATAGAAAACAAATTCTCTCTATTAAAAATCCTTAATTTTTCATGAGTGGAATCTCAACCATCAAATTTAAATGATAAAAAAATTAAATTAAAAGAAGAAAAATAAGTGATCGGTGTATTCAACAGTTGGGGGTTGAAAATGGAGAAAAAATAAAGTAAAAAAATACAATGGACAATATCCATATCTACCAATGACAATTGTGTTTTTTCGCTTCCCCTGCATATTGAATATCTTGAGGCTTTCATTGTTGGGAACTGACCATTGGAACTAGGTGCATTGAGAAGAACTATCACATTCTTAATTACATATTGGGTGGATTTAAAATTATTAAAAATTATATTGTTGATTGATTTTTAACAAGTGTACTAATTCTATCGAAGTAATAATTCTAAGTTCGTATTCATGAGGACTGTGCTAATCTCAATTTAGCAATATGATTATTATCTCGAATATGTAAAATTGGGGGTTGCCCTAGGCAGTTGGTTTGATTGCATAAATAGTAAATAAGCAGATAAAAGTTGTTTTGAAAATATAAGGAGAGATGGGATCAGGTCTTTAGATTTCTCTGATTATTACTGTTTGGTAAACTGCACCTACTTCCTATGATTATTCCTTTAGTTTTACGATGGTTAACTAATCAATCTCTTGACTTGGAACTTTCTTCTCATATTACATCCCATAATTCCTTCAATGATCTAATATTCTTCGAAGGTTTTAAGAACGTTAACTAAATATCACAACTAAACGATTTTCCATTTTTAGACTAACCGTGTTTATTGGAACAATTCAATTAGGTCTAAGTCGAAAGCTAGGGTCAGTAGTCATTCGTTCTTACGAATTCAAATTATATATTGTCAATATATAAAAAGCATCAAGAGCAATTGAATTGAATAAAACTAGATTCATAATCATAATCATAATCAATAGAGTTTCACAGCCACATGGTTCAAACAATGTGACTCAAACAATGTTACATTAGATTCATCTCATACCAAATCTCTAAGAGATTTAGTTACTCATAAATGAAGTTACAAATAACATAATAAATTGAAGCATAAAGGCATACATAAACTGACTATGAGTTGGATGGAATGGACACTGCTTCAATCTTGTGCTCTCAAAATCGTGCTTCAGATCTCCAAAATTTTGAACCCTCAGTTCAGCTTAAATAGGCAACAGGTGCACCCAAAATAGTGACACGATTGTATTAAATCGTGACACGATTCTTCATTAAAGTCCCAGGATTCTCCAAAATTCAATTGTCCAATCGTGTCACGATTATGCCATCGTGACACGATTTCATAGGCAGAAATGTTCTTCTAATCTGGTTAGAAAATCGTGACATGATGCCCAAATCGTGTCACAATGCAATACTTTCAGAATCTTTCAGTTTTTTTTTTGTTTTTTGCACCTCTAGACCGTCTCAATTTACTACAGACTCAATGAAAACACTAAAAATATTTCTAAAAATTACGTAATGACAAGATGTCATCAATTGTCACAGTAAAAAACTAAATTATTTGTAAAGAAAAGAACTAAATTCTTTTTAATGACATGGCAAGTTACATATTTTCAAACGACTCTGAATGAAGCAACTAAAGTTACCCAGCTTTTTCTTAAGGTAATGAAGTTGTCATCCTTTTTAGAACTTTTTTCCCCTAAAACTCAAATTTCTTAGAGCAAGAAAAAAAAAAAGACTTGCTTCGAAAAGATACTTCATCCGTCTTATATTAGGTGTTTTATTTGAGTTTTGTACGATTATTAAAGAAATGATTAATAGTGTTGATTTTAATTATAAAATTATCATTTACTAAAACAATCTTAATTATAATTAGTGGAGTAATTTTAGATGATTGAGATGCAATAAATAAGAGCATGTTAGTGGGAAAGAATAATAAATATTGGATTGATATTATAAAGAGATAAATAATTTGAAACAAAGAAATTTAAGAAAGAGGACACTCATTTGGTTTAATTACGTTTATAATTTTGTTTTTTTGCGCAATTGAACTGCTTGATTTAAATTGAAATAGAAGGAACATTCCACAGATAGGTATTGACAGATAGGGACATTCCCCAAATTGAAACAGAAGAAGCATTACACGTTTTATGATTAAGAAATAAATAGTGTGTGATATTCTGAGACATGAATTTAGACATGGAGGGGGATCACTAGACCAAAGCTAGATGAACATGCCGACTGAGTTTAATTCAGGATGAACATGAAAATTCTATTACATTAAATAGTTGAACATACATACTATGTCACAAAGAAGAAACAAACTCTACGCTTCAATATGGCCACAATAAACGTGTTTTTGTTTTTAGTGAGTTTTTCTTGGCTGTTTTTTATAGTAAGATCACAAAAGAAAGCTATGATTGTTTATGAGCTTTCTAACAGCTCAAACTGCAGAGGGCCTGCCCAGGCCTCTGTACCTTCAAAGAAAGAAGCCTCATTGTCCCTCACCAACCTTATTAACAAGTCCCCATTTGCGTGTAAAAACCAGCTAACCTCCCCCAAACCTAACAGCCAACACTCTAAACCACAAAACTACACCTCCTTCAACTTCCACTACCATTTACCTATTGAATTTCCTTAACCGCCTAATCCTCAAACCTCCTTTCACTACTAAAAAAACAAAAATTAGTGAGGGATATTTAGTGAGGGAAAACGTGAAATTCCTCTCTAATTCCGTCACTAAATTTTGCGACCAAGGAATTTGTGAGGAATTTCATTTTTTCCGTCACTAATTTCCCTCGTTAATTTTGCTTTTTCTAGTAGTGTTTCTCCTTATTAGAGAAAAAAAAAATCAGTTTATCCAAGAAAATTTTCTAACATCCTCACTTTCCCCAAAAAAAACAATAAAAATAGATTTGATTGAAGAAATGATACATGCGGTATCTTAGAGTCACTTATATCTCAAGTAGTTAGTTGGCTAACTAACTCTTGTATGTTGTATCTTGGCCTGTATAAAGGTTGTGCTTATAAGGAGAATAAGGAATAAGTTTCATTCCAACATCCTCAAACTACTATTTCTTCATTTTTTTTTTACGAAAACTAATCTCAAAATTAAATAAATTATGATATTTTCGAAAGTAAGATGCTGTATAAAGCGAAATAAGGAATTACGATTACGAATGCTTCGTGAATAAAAGCCAGTCAATCAAAATCTTCCATTCAACAATAGTGCTCAAGAATAATTCACTTCCAATTATTTTGCTCTATATTTTTCTTGAAAGAATTATTTCGCAATATAAATCATTTTCCTTTTCCAAATGATAATATTAATTTAATGAAGTTACTTCAAAATTCCAACAAAAGTCTTATAATAGTTTTTTTTATAAGAAAAATGTCTTATAAAAGTTAAAAGACGCTATTTTATGCACGTATAACTAGTTAATTAACTTGTTTGTTAATCTTTATATATCTAAATGTTAAACAGTGTTGCAAGCAACTCTGATTAACCCTAATCGCGTCCTTTTTGGCGGGTTAAATATTTTTTTTGAGAAAAAAGGTTTTTCCAAGAATTCGAACCAAGTACCATATAGCTACATATTACATCTTTCACCACTAAGTCACTTCCATTTTGATTGAAATATTGTTGCTTCCAAAATTGATATACCGTACTAAAGTATATTTTTTTTAAAGCCACAAATGCCCTAGCAATTTCATTTCTGATAGCAATTTCTTTTCAATATTAACGGTTCCTTTATTGACGGTCATTCTTTTTCATTATTATTATTATTATTATTATTATTATTATTATTATTATTATTATTATTATTATTATTATTATTATTATTATTATTATTATTATTATTATTATTATTATTATTATCCTTTTCATTTTCATTTTTATAAATTTAATAGGCCTTGCGGTTAGGATCAGTTTTTTGGTGTATGCTTACTACGTATTACGATATTTAAAATTGTTGATAATTTGACTGATTCAGATTATAATTTTATCACTAGAAACTTAACTTCTTAGTGTAATTTTGTTGGCCTCTTCGTTTCTCATATACTCCCTCCGGTCCTTAATATAAGAGAAGATTCTTTTTTTAGGTTCATTGAATAAATGATGTATTTAGTCTATATTGTAGTCCACATACATTAATTATTCAATGAAACTAAAAAAAGATTCTTCCCTTATATTTAGGACTGGAGGGAGTATTATATTACTTGAAGTTATTTATTTTGACTTTTTATTTGCAAAAATCACAACTTGATTATAACATTGCTTTGCTTTCTCCCTTTGACTTTTCAAACATGTTTACTATTTTTAATTTGTTTATTTTAGTTGTTCTTTTAATATGAATGTAATCGAAGATAAAGGTTGAGAAAGAAGACCTTCGGAACACAACTTGGTAATATTATTTGGCAAGAAAATAAATTTAATAGCTTAAATTGGCCCAATTTTTGCATTTTTTTTTGTTTTTTGCAATTATTTTATAGCATAGTATTGAATTCATAATCAATATGATATTTATATATGAAACTCTACAAAATCCGTGCATCGCACTGGTTAGAGTCTAGTTTCAAGAAATAATAATCCATTTGTTAATTATAAAAACATGTCTATATATTTATGCTACAAATCTCTCTGCACATACTCAAATAAGAATCATTAAGTTGGACAAATTGTTATGCAAAAAAAATGTGTTCGGGATTTGTAGCATAAAAAATATACGTACATACATTTTTATAATTAGCATATGAATTATTATTTCTTTCAAGGAAAATGTTAACGAGACCCTTTTTTAGATTATTGTGTATCGATGGTCATCAGACTATGGCAAGTCACAAATTTTTTCCAAGATAATAAAGTAGTACGATTATTTCTATCAAAAAAATGGGTATATATCAAAAAAATCTCTTTGCTCTCCATTCAGTTCACAAATGTTGTGATCATATGTGCTCTGAAAATTAAGTAGCAAGGGAGCATTGTTTACGGAGTGGGAGGATGAAGGTCAAGGGAGAGTCCAAGACAACGAATTTCTGGTGCATGCAAATCCACAACAAGAAGAAAACTTCAGAGGAAAACAAAGACGTTAGAAATTTCAAAGTCTACAATTATTATGACAAAACCTCTCTTGTCTCCAAATTCATTATCTTGTTTCAATCTTATTCCTAATTATAAAATGGAACAGAAGATAAAGAGTTTCGAGGATTGAATGTTAATGTTGATCATATTGTTTCGTCTTCGTTGGTGATTAGAACAAACCTTAAGGTGTGTTCGTTGTCGGAAACCTGTGATGTTATTGACAAAAGAAATTACAAGACTTGTTGTTTTGAAATTGAAGCCACCACTGTCCTCTCATAAAGTTGAAGCCTTCACAATGTTGATCGATGATTATGACATGATTTCAATAGAATAAGATGATTGATTTTTCAGGTCATAGGCCAAGATTTTTTTTATTGTTTATCTGATTTTTAAATTCAATAACCAATTTATAATTTTAAATGAGGAATAATGTGATGTAGCATACCACACCGATGCCACATCATTTAAAATATCAACGTGGATTGTGACATGCTAAGTTAGTTTTCTTTTGGCTTTCGCACTAGTTTCCGACCCACCAATGGTGGGCGACTAATTCGGCTCGTGCGTAGAGGCATGTGCACTAGCCAAACGTTGTTCCTCCTGGGAATCGAACCCGGTATTCCCCGGATACGTCCTTGGAAGAAGCTCCTTGCCACTGGAGCCCAAACAACTTGGTTGACATGCTAAGTTAGTTTTCATTTTGCACCATAAGCAATTATTTGACGAGGACTAAATTTAGTAATAGCCGTCTTTTTTTATTTTTTTTTGAGAGATAGTAGCCGTCTTGTTATGAACTTAAAAAAACTACTAAAATTATGTAGTGACTTAAAACATATTCAACCCCCTTTAAAAAAAATAAAAAAAAATCAAACCCAATAACAATTCAATCACATTTCATTTATTTTGAAAACATTTTATAGCTCGTTTATTGTAGAAAATAAAAGAACAAGTTCTTTCATCCCCTTCAAAATCCTCTCCTCCCAAAGACCCAAACAGTCTCTTAGCTTAATTTTCAGAATATGGCCTTATTGCTGCTACCCTCAGCACCGCTGCTTGCATGCCCTTTCGACCAGGCAATGCAATAACCATGTTTTGCCACCACCACCCAAAGATTGACAACTTCTAACACTACACACTTGGTAACAAACTTCGGTCAGATGACTCACTAATTACAGCACTTGCACTGACTCTACTGATCAAAATTCCCTGCTGTCAAGTAACCATGCATTCAAAATGGATTCAAACACCACTGCAATCGCAGGGAAAAAAACAGACCACAAAGCTACAACAGGCCACCAAAATATACAACAGCAGAAGACTAATAGGACACCGTAGCCAAGCCAAAATCCAGGTTAATATAGCAGCAACTCAAACTAAAACTCAAGCAAGCACATAAAGACTTTATCTACGCACTTGGAGCTAATGTTGTCAAATTGACAGCTAAATATACCACCCCAAAACTTGCACACTATAAATTAGACACAAGAAACATATATAATGAAAAGCAGTCACAAAAAAACTGAATAAAACCCCAACACCGAAGCCTCACAAAATGCACCAAGAACCTGAAGATGAACACTGAGGCACAAAAGGAAAAGGCACGGCAGCAAAACAGATCAAGACCCATTGGGAATCACTATCTCACTCTTAATGCTTTCAGAAAACACAGCTTCAACTGTCATAAGCTCCCAATGGGGTTAGCTAATAGGTGATTGAAGACAACACAATTCCTAGCTCTCCACAATTTCCACAAGATTATGCAGAATAGTTGAGCACACTCAGATGTTATACATTTCATTTCAGTATACAAAAGTTCAAATTCGTGAAATGGGGCACATGGTGATCCAACACCGTAATTCTATTAAAAATTATACCAGAAACACACTCCTCTTATATAAATATACTAGCTATTTAACTAATACAAGCTTGATACAATTACCACCAAGTAGTTGCAGTAATAAATCAACATTGGAGTAACTAATTATACAGTAATCTTAACCTAAGCCAAGCATAGCTGGATATATTATGAAATTCCTAAGTAACCACCACGAATAGCTAAATACTAAAAAAGTACAACTTCCAAACAGAGGTAATACCATAAGAATAATAGCCACTCACGACTGGGCTAAACTCATATTAACAAACCTTTGGAGGCTTTAAATAAGGGTTCCAGCAATATGATTAGAGATCGTTTTCCTGGAACATCTGAACTCTTCGCCAGTGACAGAATAGAAGTGTCTTGATCACAACCAAGCTATGACAAGAATCTTTAAGGGTTAGATATGGTTTAATCCCAATAAATATATTTCTATCAAGCTTAGTCCTATAAGAATTTTCATTTGAGAAATGCTAGGAACATTCTCTTTCTAACACTCTCTCTAACATTCACTCTTTTATTGGGTGAAATTCATGAGTCTCACGCTTTGGAAATGGATCCCACATAAAGTGGTGAGACCCACATCGGTTAGAAAGAGAGTGTCCGTAGCACTCCTCTTTCATTTATATTTAATCTATCATCCATTTTTAGTAGCTAAACTCATCAAATAAGAGACTAGACATGAATGGAATTTTTTGTAAGGACCAGACTTGATAGAATAGTATTTTGTAGTGTCTAAAAATATATATTTAATGGAATCCCTTAAATTTAAGAATTCAATCCATTGATGGGGAATAATGGAAGCAAACTTCACTCCCATTGCAAACAATTCTTATAGCCAAGGTAATAAAAAACGAGTGCCGGGTCGTAGGATCGTCCGATCCTACGTGCCACAGCCTCGCCGACGTGCTCCGTTCTTGTTCTGGTTCGATTTTGTGCGTTTTGCAGTCAGGATCGAGTTTCTGTACACAGGAACGTAATGAAAAACGAGCTGGGCTGGCAAAATTGAGATTTGGGCTTTGTGAACCGGGTCGGCCTATATATACTTATAACCCAGATCCTCATTCTTTCTCTTCTCCCCTTCACGAAAAAACCCTAACCAACAACGACCGTTGTGATCCCTTTCTTCATTCTTCCGTTCTCAGCTTCAAAACGGCCGCCGTCGTTGCCTTTCTCCCTCCGCCGCGTTTCGAAACAACCTTAACCAAGAACGACGGCCGTGTTCCCTTTTCCGGCAAAGATCTCACCGTCGTTCACTCTCTTCCCTCACCTAAACCCGTTTTCATTTTCTTCTCCATAACCCATAACTCTGTTTTCAATTATTTCCTCTCTTGACTCTGTTTTCAATTTTTTCCTCTCTTGACTCTGTTTTTCACATACCTTCTGTAATGGCTACAACAGAGAACAAGTAATTATAATATTGTATTATAATTATTATGTAGTTTTTAATTTTGTAATTTTGTAAGCTACTGTTTTTAATGCTGATTGATTTTTAAGTTGTTTTGTTCTTGTATTATATTTTTATGTTTTTTTTTTTTGTATGTGTACATGTGAAGTTACAACTCTGCCCTTGAGTGGGTTCTTATGAACCGTGTTACGTACCTCGACTTTACGTCCCTTCACCAGCCAATCGAACCTACGTAGAAACTCGTTCCTGACTAGCTTACAGCCACACAAATCAGCAGAGTTCTTACCAACATTTTAATATCATCAATGCATGTTCTGAAAGATTGTACCAAAATCCAGGACAAAGCTCTCAATGTTGACAATGAAAAAGTTGATAAACCCATATACAAACACAATATGGCATTCTATTATTTAATAATGATTTTTCTATCAGCATGAACTGATCAGAAAATTCAATTGAAAGCTATACGGTAACCATTTGAATATGTCTTTAACCAAATCACACTATAGATCTAGGATCACCAAAAATAAAAATAAACAAGGTGTTCTAATACTTTGCTGGGAAAACACTGAATGTTAAACGAAAAACCAAAGTGCAAATTCAGTAAGAATTGAAACAAAATGCAGAGAAGGAAACATGTTTGATCGGAGAAGTTGAAGAAAAAAAAGATGTAACTTCATTCAATTTATTGTGCTTTCAATTCGATACAAGCCAAACCATAAAGGCTACTCAGATACTGCACCATCGACGCTTTTCATTGTAGTAAAAAAATTTAAGAATAAACCAATCCATAGAAAATATAGCTCAAGAGATAACAGGAAAGCAAGTTATACTGATGAACCAATAAAACGATAACCATTATAATATCCTTGTGTTGGATGATATAAACTCAAAAATGTGTTGGATGATAGAAACTCAAAAATGACAACAGGATGAATTATGATTTCCTCAATGATAACATATCACCCAGAACAAAATAGTTTACTCTACGGTGAATTAGCATACTTATTTCCATTCTCATTCATCTAATTCATTATTTTCCCAGAAATTAACCAAAATTCAAACAAACCAAAAGATTATCACAGTAAACGCTACTCATCCGTTTATTGTAAGTTCTAACTTTCATGGTGCAGAACAAACAAACACCAAACTTGTATTACTACAGCTAAAAACAGAATCCAATTTAACTGTAAAAGAAATCAAACACAAAAGTTATAAGCACGGAATCCCATCGTAACGCAAATGATTCCTAAGACTCAGAGCTAAAGCCTCACAATCTTTGCTGGATAAAATTTGTTGATTGAACTATGTCTGAAGACACCATTCAATGCAATTTACAACAATACTAAGATCTTACAAAAAACTTCAAACATAGTACCAACGGATTCCTTGAATCTAATCTAAATCAACTGCAACATGTAATGTAACCAAAAAGTACCAATTCGAAGCCAAACATAAACACCACCAACCTATATCTAGCGATGAATGTTAAGCAAATCCTTAGCTTCAGTCTGCTCCTCCATAAGCACATCACTCACATACCGATTCAACAAATCCGCCTTCTTCTTCTGCAACACCATCTTCTCAATCTCCTTCTCATCTGGCAACGGCACATGCACAACAAATTCCCTCTCTTTCTCATCCAACCTCTCCCTCATCTCCCTCTCCTTCATCCTCTCCTCCTCCACCACATCCTCTTCTTCCTCATGAAGAATCTCCCTCGTAGCTGCAGTAACCTCAACAACCTCCCCACTCCTCACAGCCTTCCTAGCTTCCTTCCTTATCCTATCCAACCTCTCCCACTCCTCAACCGCCTCACGCCTCATGCTTTCCTCAGCCGGTGCCTCAACCCGCTCCAATATCCCATCTTCATCATCCCTATAACCATAATAAGCAGCATTAATCCTCTTATAAATATCATATCTCGTCCTCCGTTTCCTCAACTCCGGCGGCTTCTCAAAAAGCTCCCGAACCCCAGGCAATTTCTTCGCCGCACCAAAATATCTATACCCCGGTCCCCTTCCACTAGGGTTAGGTACATCAACAATATTCCCATCCAAATCAGTCATTTTCGCCGAATGCCTCGCGTAATTCGGTCCTCCAAGTTCAACAATTCTCCTCTCCCAATGCGATTTTTCACGAATGAGTTTGTTAATTTCATCGTTGAGATCACGAAGACGGTGTTCGCCGAGACCTTCGTTTTGAATTTCGGCGACTTTGCGACCGATTTCACGCATGATTTGCTGACGCCATTTATCAGCTTCGTTTAGGTCACGGCATTCAGAAGCGAGAAAAGGACGGCGTTCTTTAGGTTTCTTCTTTTCTTCAGCTTTCATGGTGATGAATCGATTCAGCATCGATTGAGCTTTTTCTTCGTTACGAGCCATCTTTGCTTGATTCTGATGAAAACGGTTTCTTCTTGTTGTTGTTAGGGATGAATGAAAATGAGATCGAAGACACTAACGAATCGTTTTTCTAAAGTTTTTTCAAGCTGTGCGTGAATACTGAATACAACCCTAACCCCTCTTCTTCAAGTGAAGGCAGTTTTTTTTATTTATTTATTTTGTTACGAAAATAAGAGTGTTAAAAAAAAAAAAAAAAATTATATTT
>Ga0315915_1005892_pt1 | contig 15151 bp, 9 predicted proteins | sample MpolbnodulesMG_FD_207738 | JGI IMG/M metagenome (GOLD analysis project Ga0315915, IMG submission 207738) | Medicago polymorpha root nodule microbial communities from Los Angeles, California, United States - branched nodules | ecosystem: Host-associated > Plants > Roots > Nodule | place: USA... | reverse complement strand
TAAGAGTTTTTTTTTTTTTTTTTTAGGAAAAGTGGTCTGAGATTTAATCTTTGACTTTTGCATATGAAGAAAATTCGGTTAGAATAGAAGAATCCACCATATATATCCTAACATGTTTTTGGAACAAGATTAGTCATTGTTAAACTGCGTGAAAACTTTATATATGGACTGTCAGTATCTTCCTAAGGACCTAGAAGCTTTGCTAAAGGGTCTTAGGACCCTCCTAAAGGCCTCAGCACCCTTCAAAAGGGCTTTAAGGCCCAGGGTGCGCCTCCTAGGGCGCCGCCTCAGCTAGCTTCTAGAAGTCTCTAGAGCTCTGCAGAAAAACTTAAGCACCCTCGTTACTTAAGGCTTAAATCACGACAGATCAGGCCCATAAAGGGCTATAAATACCATCCTTGAGAGTCTTCTTAAGGCATGACCAATACAATATTAAACTCTAATGTCGATTATTGTATTTTTGCAAGTACAATACCTATAGAATGATAACCTAATAAAATAAACAAATGTTATACATTGTCTCTACCAACTGAACTAAACTCAGGAGATTAATGTTGATAAAGTTAATTATAGAAATGAAGGAATACTTTTTTTTTTTAAGAAGCAAAAATGAATTATACTCCCTCCGGTCTCAGATATAAGAAAAGTTTCATTTTTTAGGTTCATTGAATAATTAACGCATCTGCTTTACAATGTAGACCAGATACATTAACTACTCAATGAACCTAAAAAAAGAATCTTTTCTTATATTTGAGACTGGAGGGAGTATATACCAACAGTAACAGGTTAACATTGTCAGCACAAGATGTGCCAACAAAATGCAACCATAGTTTTACAAACAATTCACAGAAACAACAAAACTAACAAGTGCCCAGACAAACGGGCATGCAAGCCAATTGTGAACACCTAAAACATAACCAACATTAGCAGCCTTCATCCCCCAGTATGAATGAATTTTAATTTTATCAACTAGCTGATGCATATTTGACACCTTATTTTGGAACAACCTGTTGTTACGTTCTGTTCTGACCATATAACCCAAACACATAAAAGCCACACAAGTTGCATAAAAGATCTTCTTTTTGTCGATCCGCCTGACAAATAAATAAATTGAATAAAATGCTGGTGAGTATCAAGCGGATCAACCCCGTAGACCCCTATCCATCGACAGACAAGAGGCCACAACTCACTGAAAATGGAGCAAGAAACAAACAAATATTGCGCCGTTTCCACTTCACCGCACCCAGTCACACGCCGCTGAGGAATGAAGGAATACTGACTCGGTTAAAGGGAAAAAAATCTTACTATCGAAAATAGAGCCCCAAATTTAAGTCTTATCTTTCGAAGTTTTTTTTTTTTTTTAAAGGGTCTCTGAAAGTTATTTTAACGCAATTATAATCTAGAAATGAAAATTACTTATGTAATTATTATTATTTAATATAGTATAGTATACGTACATAATGGAATCATCCGCAGTGTTGTGGTGAGAAGGGGCCATGCTCTGATGGCATGCCACATGGTTATGTCAAAAGGATCTGGTTTGGGGTGAGGTCAAGTTCATGCATTCCATTTTTTTTTTGTTGGCAAAATGTGCTCCATTGTTTGAAGATAAAAACTTGGCGAGCAAGAGGCAGAAAAAGGAGCAAGTGACAGAGTGAGTCGACTTCAATTTCCAACGGGGGTGACGAATTTCCAGCGGTGAGTATGATCTGGTTTATTCCACGGCAGGTGGTACTGGTACAGAAAATATTTGTGTTTGAGTTTTTTTTATACTAGACATTTTTTAGAGTAAATGGATGATGCACACAAATATTTACATTCTATAATGCAGAGCTCAAATTCAAAACATTTTGAACTGAAAAATGACATTTGTACATCTTTGTAATAACTTTTTCGCAACTCTCTCACATAAGTCCTACTCACCTTATATTTTTATTCCCTCTTTTCTTTCCATTTTTCTCTCTATTGTTTTTGATCAATTAAAAAGAGAGAAAAAAGAAATTGTCTCAAACGGGTGTTCAAATATCATTACTCTTTTGAATTTAACATCTATTTTTAAGCTTAATTGAAGTTTTGACCTCTAAGTATTACAATCTTGCGATTTTGATCCCCTATAAAAAACAATAACAAAACAACATCTTAAGTTTACCCATTTTACAATTTTGGCCCAGATCAATTTTGACAAGTCAATGCATACTCTTTTGAAACTATTATATATTTTTTTCATAAATTGAAACATTTCATTAAGCATGAATATAAACTATAGACCAAACCTTTCATCTCCTTCAGAACGTCCAAACAATATATAACTAGTTAAATCATTTTATATATTAATGCGTTTAAGGATGTCAATGGATATCTATGGGTACATGTAGTATGATATCCGTCTCCGCCCCACTTGATAAGTATGATATCCGTGCCCGTCCCCATACCCGTGCGGGTATCTCTATATGTGTAAAGAAAAATTATACTTAGATACCCACAGGTATCCGCAGGTACTCGTGGATTTTTGAATTAATTTTTTTTTTGTGTAAAGAAAAATACTTTTTTAGTTACTTACAAATTTCAACTTTTAAACATCCATACATAACATATTCCCTTCAAATTTCATAATCCATACCATAATCCAACAAGTTCATCTACATAATCCCATCCAAATTCACCATACCATAAAACATACGAAATTCATCATTCTTACATAATCAACACAAATTTTTGAAGTAAAATAAAAGGATAAAAACATCTAAAATCTTTATATATATATATATATATATAAATATATAAATATATATATATATATATATATATATGTATGTATGTATGTATGTATGCATGAATATTTTAGTAATTTACTTAATTTATTAACGAGCACGGATACCGTGGGCACATGTATCATCAAACCCGTGTCCGTGTCCATAAAGTAATGGATAGTTAAATATCCGTTTATTATATTCACGGATACCTATTTAGCTACCCGTCCCGTGCATATGCTGGATTTTATCCACGAATTTTCGAAGGCATGACTTTTTTGCCACCCCTAAAAACGTTGATATAATCATATTACATTTGTCGTTGAAGGGGAAAAAAAAGTTCAGCGAAGAAATATATTAGATTTTTTTGTTAGGAAAAAAAAATTAGATTTGTCAAACATATTTTATATTTTCTTTCCATGTTACGCCATCCTCTAGTGCCATTTTCTTTGACTCACCAACCTCTGGTCCCATGGAGATTGGAAGTTTGGATGGGATTATGCAAAAATCTAATTAATTATCGATTATAATATATAGTAAATAAAATTGTAAAGTCTTTTTCTTAAGGAGAAAATATTAAAGCTTTGTTTCTTCAAAAATTAATAAATATAATTGTTATTTCTATTTCGTGCTGATTTTTATGGTACCAGAGACTTAACTTTGTATTGTATTTGAGTGATTTTCTTTTACACGCCTTATGCGAGATGGATCACTTTTTTTAATTTAATATATTTCATTTTAACTTTTTTTAATATATATATATAAAATTGTTAATTTTTTGTTTGTTAATACTTAATACTATACCAGTGATTCACAATTTGTTAGGGAGATAAGTAAAGGCTTAATAAAATAAATCTACTTGAAAATTAAATTTGGATTCTCCCAAATGATAATTATATTGATTATTATTTTTTTATATAGTCAAAATGGTAAATACAATGTAAAACTTGGGCATATAAATAGGACATCCAAGATCCAAATTCAGAACACCATGAATATCCAACATCATGTATCACTTATAAATATAGGTGCATACATACATACATAAAATTAAGATGGACACTAACATGTTAGTTTTAATTGTCGATGAACAATAAAAAATACTTTTTAAAAATAGTGATTTTTAATTTGTTTCGATACAACTATTTAAACTTGTTTTTTAAAGGATACGTTGTGAAGAAAGATAAACACAATCTTATGTAGACAATAGATATATGGTAGCTCAAAGATAATATTGAAATATTGATTTTTTTCAGGGAGATGCTAACAAATACGTGTGTTACATTGTTTAAGTAGCCAAAAATAGTAATTTTTTCATGAAAAAATTATGTAATTACCACTTTTATAAGTTTTTGACATATATTTCAACATAATTTTTTTATAATAAATCCCCTAAACAATATTTTTAGAACACTTGTTAGCATAACAATTTGTTTAAAATGTAGCTAATAGATGCAAAGTGATTTAAAAAACAAAAACAAACTATAACAAACATCTCTAAAAAAAACTACTTCATCCATCCCGAAAATAACTGAAACATTTAAAAAAAGTTGTTCTAAAATAGTTGACACATCTTACTTTTCAATGTAATATTAATAATTTTTTTAATTATAACTCTAATTAATGTTACTTATTTTAAAACTTTAAATTTAATATATTTTATTTTGCATCATTTATGACAATAGAGAGTATCAATATTTAACAAGACATTCAAAACCATTTTTTTCTTTTATTTTTTTTCTTCAAATAACTTAATAGCTAGAATTCACTTTCTAAAATAAACAAGTGGATGTCCAGAATTCGAACTCCAACCTCAACATATAACAATGTTTTGTCCTATGCCAACTCACTCATGCTAAAGAACTCTTATCCATTTTTTTTAATGGTCGGGATTAAAACCACAAACCTTATATATTATATATTATCTCAGTTCTTATACATTTTTTTCTTTTAACACTTGTGAAATGAATGAAAGATGCTCTTGTGCTGGTGTGAAAAGGAAAAATAAAAATAAAAAAGTATATAAGATCCAATAGCAAAGTCACAGTGCCACTTCACACATACACAGTGCAGAAAAACCTCTGAACGAGAAAAAACACACGTAGCCGACAAATATAACCATTATTATTCATTCCATTCCATTCCATAATCCATTCCATTCCATTTCATTCGTTCATCAACCTCTTTCATTCCTTTCTTTTTCTCTCCACTTGTTTTCTTCCGATCCAAACAACAACCCTCTTTCCCCCTGTCCCTGTTTTCTACCTTCCTCAAATTACGACACAAGCGTCTGTTTCCGTTAAAGCAACCACTTTTCGATACCCTTTTCATCCAATTGCATAATTCAATACCATGCTTTTCTGATTCAATTCGATTCCATTATTTCCTATTTTTCCTAGGTCTCTGTTTTTTTCGGTTATTATTGTTACTATGGACAAGTACGAGGCTGTTAAGGATTTAGGTTCTGGTAATTTTGGGGTTGCTAAGCTTATGAGAAACAAAGTTACAAAGGAACTTGTCGCCATGAAATACATCGAGCGTGGCTCAAAGGTTCATGTTTTTTCCTTTTCCTTTTTAATTTCATAATTTATTTAATTTTACTTTCTTTTCAATTTTTGGTGATTTTATCGCAACCCCTTTAACGTTTAATTATAATCATAATTATTAAGTAGTTTAAGAGATGATTTATGTGATCATTTAGTGATTTTAGTTTAGAACTCATAGTTTAGCTCCTGAATCATAATTGATCAAAGGATTAGGATTCTATTTGTTGTTGATGCACAATTAAGTTACTGTTTTGTTTTTAATTTGTTATGTAATTCTAAGTTTTTTTTCGATGGATTGTAATTTCAGATTGATGAGAACGTGGCTAGAGAGATCATGAATCATAGGTCACTTCGGCATCCGAATATAATTCGGTTCAAGGAGGTATTGATTCACTTCTTTAATTTGTGTTGGTTGAGCATTACATATGGTGAATTATGAGATCATGTTTGAATAGGATTGTGATTTTGATTTTGCAGGTGGTTTTGACTCCAACACATTTAGCAATAGTGATGGAGTATGCAGCTGGAGGGGAACTCTTTGAGAGGATATGCAATGCTGGCAGGTTCAGTGAAGATGAGGTTAATTGCTTCACATGTTTCTTTGATAATTTTCTCCATTGTTTAACTTCCTTGCTTTTGTTTCCATGCCATGTCTCACTTTGTCTCCTTTGATTGTTCAGGCCAGATATTTCTTTCAGCAGCTGATCTCAGGTGTCCATTTCTGTCACACCATGGTAAATTCATGCTCAAGTTCGAAGTAAAATTATTGAATTTTGAAATACTTGTAGTGAGAACTTATGCTTTTTATCTTATTTTACAGCAAATATGCCATAGAGATCTGAAGCTAGAGAACACCCTTTTAGATGGAAGTCCTGCACCCCGCTTAAAAATTTGTGACTTTGGTTATTCGAAGGTATCAGTATCATCAAGCTTATAAGTTTTAAATAGTATTTATGTTACTGTTATAGTTTGTTTGAGTGTTTCTTATTTGTGATGTAGTCATCTTTGCTCCATTCACGACCCAAATCAACTGTTGGAACACCAGCATATATAGCACCCGAGGTTCTTTCTAGGCGGGAGTATGATGGAAAGGTAATATATTTTTCCTCACACATTGAATTGTCTCACTAGAGTTTGTTGCATCTAATTTACTCCTATGTTGGATCTTAACTTCACCTTTTTAACCTGAAACATGTCACCCGGAGTCTTTTGTTTGTCTTAGTGTTCGTGTCTGTGTGAAAGCAGAGAGCACACAAAGTATTTCAATTTTTCCTTATAACTAAACACTTGCTCATCTCATGTTTTGTTGCTTTGCTGTTCGGATTATGCTAGTCTGGAATGAAGTAGATTTTGAATATTTTAACTGTACCCAACGTATATAGAATTTTATTCACTTCTGAAATAACGTATTGATAATTCTATACTGTTTTAGATGGCTGATGTCTGGTCATGTGGCGTGACTCTTTATGTCATGTTGGTCGGAGCATATCCCTTTGAGGACCAGGATGACCCTAAAAATTTTAGGAAAACAATTCAGGTACATTTCTTCCATTTAAATACTTGCTGGTTTTCGTAATGTTTCATGTTATTTTCCTATCATTCTTATCCCTTTTTCCTATCCTATTCTACAGCGTATAATGGCCATTCAATACAAAATTCCTGATTATGTTCACATATCTCAAGATTGCAGACACCTCATCTCTCGTATATTTGTTGCAAATCCATTGAGGGTATGTTATGTTGCTTAATCGTCCAGACTTTGTTTGCCTATTTGCAATGCGATTAGACTATCTTGCATTTCATATCATGAATGCCTTGACTCTTCCATGTTATAGATGTATACTTTTGTAAGTATGACGAGTATGATTACTTGTCAACCCTCAAAACCATCTGGTAAATTCCTCTTTAGTGGATAGATAAAATTGGAGTGTTTCCGTTTCTCTTAATTTTGACTTTTCTATATATTTGGTGTCTATGAGTTGAGAACATGAATTTGGTCTTCTTTTGGGCTCCTTCTTTTCATATTAACTAGCTGAGCATTAGTATGTAAGTGTCAGGACATTATGGAATTGTGGCATATCAATCTGAATAGAAGTTTTATCAAATTATATGCATATTTAGTATACAGCAGAAGATGTACCAATTCCATGAAATATTAAAAATCCAGTGATTCTACTATATTTTTCACAAACATGTATATCTTTGTTTGACAATTGGTACACATATGGTACAAAAATGTAGGTTCCATTACAGAATCCAACTTACAATTGGCTTGTAATTGTTTTACCTGTATTCCATTATATTTTTTATTAATCAAAGTCCTTATAATTTGTGTGTCTTCATGTATCCCCCTTTCAAGATACTCTACGAATAATGTCTTCAATTAATTCTCCTTTGGCAAGAGCAACTACAATAGTGTAAATGTGTTTATTGGGGAAGCTCTTGAAAATATAAACTAATGACATTTGACATATTAGCACTTGTTTATGACGAGTTAACTGTTACGACCATATTCTTTACTGTTTACAGAGAATTACTATTAAGGAAATCAAGAGCCATCCATGGTTTCTAAAGAATCTTCCAAGGGAGCTAACAGAATCAGCTCAAGCTATGTATTACCAGAGAGAAAATCCAAGCTTTCATCTACAAAGTGTGGATGATGTAATGAAAATTGTGGGAGAGGCAAGAAACCCGCCTCCAGTATCTAGGCCCGTCAAAGGTTTTGGCTGGGAAGGGGAAGAAGTTGAAGGAGAAGAAGATTTGGAAGAAGAATTGGAGGAAGAGGTAGTTGAAGAAGATGAGTATGATAAGAGGGTCAAAGAGGTACATGCAAGTGGAGAATTCCATATAAGTTAAGCACTCAAATGCCAAATCCTCGAGTACTTGTGAAAATAATTTTTTAGAAGACACCTTTATTTTATCTGTTGGGTAAACTAGAAGTCACCTATTCATGTAAATTATGGTTATTATGACTCTAGTAATTTTGTATGTGCATGACAATGGACGCCAACTATGTGAACAATGTTTGAGAACGGTTTTTATTTGATTACATGCTTTACATTACCTCTCCCTATGACAAAATTGCATTTGCAGTATTTTAAGTTATGTGTTTGTATTAGTCTATCAGATAGGTCTTTCATTATTATTTTTTGTTTTACATGGGTCTTTAAGTTTGAAAGGGTTTGCATCGCTGACCTTGTTTTGGAATTTCTGTTAAAAAATACTTGTGTGGTTTTTGAAAGCTGCTAACCTGTATCATCTTCAACCCAATAACTACATGATGCATTATTCCTTTTTATTTTAACTTGAAACTTCATTCAAAAGCTTTTACATTCTCACCTCACTCCTAAAAACTTGTTTGGTAGTACTAATACTGTTCATAATGTCTTCTTAATCTTCTCAATTTCTCTTTCAAAACACTGATGATTTTCTTGCGAGTTGAAACTAAAATCGATGATTGTGTGGCCATATTAACAAGTCACGCCAACGTGTGTTTTCACATCACATATGTAACGATCATGTGTATTTTCATAACGGAGATTCTAAAAAATAGGCGTCCCATGTGCATAATGGGACCCAAAAGATCTACGTGGAACAAAAATCTTATGTGATCTATTTGCTATAAACAAATAGCTTAAAGGACCGCAAATGCAATTTTGTCCTTTCATGTTGTCTCAAGTGTAGTGGGGGCCAATGAGCAATGTGTTCAGCTATGTAATGTTTACCTAGAAGTTTTTACTTCATTGCTTAATTTTTGAATATATATTTGGAGAAAGCATGAAATCCCTTTAATAGAATTACAATGAGAAAAAGTACATACAAATTATAATAACAGCAATGATAATGAATCTGTTATGCAATAACACCAAGTAAATCTCTAATTTCCTTAGGTTTTCACACATGTATAAGAAAGAAACATTTTTCTATATTACAAAATCTGTTAATCTTGTGGATCTGCTATCACTGATCATCATGAATACGGATGTTCAACCTTCTGAGCCAAATGGAATGAATCGTCATGTGAAATACATCAAACCTCTTTGGTGGCTCATTAGGAACAAAATGTCTTTGCACTTGTTTCACTCTCCTCTGCATCTTCAAGTACTGCCTCTGTGAAATCCCCATGAGTATCTTTTTTATATTAGGAATATCCTTCACATCTATTTGAACTGAAAATGCTTTCCAATTCAAAACATCACTAAAGGGTGGAACATAGCTATCAGAAATCAATACAGGCACACATTCAGCAAATATAGCTTCCACTATTCTTGGACTTGCTACTTCATAACCACTTGGACACAAACAAAACTTGCTGCTTCTAAGCTTTGTGTGGTAAGAATCTTCATCAGGGAGTTCTTCATAGACTTGCACATCTTGGTCTTTGTTTTTCCATGTATTGAGGAGTAGGTATCTTATGTAACCATGCAAGTGACCTGCAAAGAAAGCAAGGATCGTCCTACGAGATGGAGAGTACCCTCCTACAAGATTTGTGATTTCTCCTTTCTTGAGAAACATTTCAGGGAATGATGCATCCTTTGCTGGCTTGAATCCTTCAGATGTATTTGCATTGCAAAGAACCCTTATTGAATTGTTGAACAAGTTGTCCACGTAAGCAGATGCATCTGGACCCTGAACAATGGCCAAATAATACTATTGTATTAGGTAAAGGGTGTACACTCAGCAAAATTGTGTCACATTCTTGAATACCCTTTGTCTCTCTAAGTGATTAACACTGGACTAAAACTATTCTTTATTCAAATCAAAATATGCACAAAAAATCAAATTATTTGCATGCTTTGCATTCTCTCCATTTGAGTCATAATGTGAAATGAGATAGAATTGCTTACCCAATCGTGGCAAGAGAGCATGAAATGATCATGGCCTAAGGAGTGATTCCAGAAGGGATATTTATGAGATATAACATGTATGTAGTCTTTCACAGCAACACCAATGGGACTTTTATCATTGGATCCACCCACGTAGAGATATTCAACCATCATAACCACACTGAAAGGTAGAAAATACACAAAAGCTTCATTTGGATCATTAGTTCGATAGTACCTTCCCTTTTCCATTTCATTTATGAATATTCCCTCTGTTGAGTATATATCTTTGCTTAAACCATTATGAAACAGTGGTGGTTCACCTTCCTCATACACAAAAATCTTGAACACCTTTTCCATCTCTAGATAACTCCTGTGGACAAAAAATATCAATAGTACATATCAATTAAATCCTTAATTTTAATGATAAAAAATTTATGGTGGGCTGAAAAAAAAAAGTACCTATGAAAAGCATCGGGGTTTCTGTAAATTGGACCTCGAGGAACATAATCTTGGTCTTGGTGGGTTGATGTTAAATTTCGAACTTTGCTAGCTTCTTTGATGGAATATCTTGCTTTAGCCAGTTTTGATTCAATTCTTTCCAACTTGCTGTATTTATGATCTCTAACGTTCACTTTGTTTGTACCTTTATGCTTAAAGTTTGTGTCAAGCTTTTCACCATCCTAAAGAATAAAAGATCCACCACCAAGAAAAAGTAAAGCAATAAATCCAACGAAAGAATAAAGATGAGAGAAAGTACACTACAGTTGGATAATTAAAGGAAAAAGGCTAATGAATGAAAAATAATTATTGCTTACATGAGAATAATATGGAGCAAACGTTTGTAATGGAAATGCACTTGATGATGGAGGTTCTCCTTCATATGTTGAAGCTCTATCTATGATCTCTATATCCAAAGAAGAAGTTGGTTGTTTTGCCTTCCAACTCCAAGAACCAAGAAATGATGAGAAATTTGGAGAATGAATCCAAGAAGAAACAAGAACTAGTGCAGTTAATGCTAGTGCCAAGAAGAGAGTCAAAAATTGAGAAGAACAAGTGGAAGAAGCTCTCATCTTAATAAAAGTATTCCTATCTTGATTGATTATACTGCTTTGAACTCAATGTGATGAAGTTGGTGTTCAAGAAAGAATTAAAATGGTGTGTGTGATGCATTTCTTGGTTATCAAATATTCTTTACTGCATGATACCAAAAATAAATAAAAAATATTCTTTACTGCGCATATATGCTAAGTATACTCACGTATTAAGCGGTAAGAGTAACTTATTTTTTTGTGGTCAAGTAGCCCAGTGGCTAAAACTCACACAATTTAATTGTGGAGAAGTGGGGTGTCCGGGGTTCGAACCCCGGATCCTGTATATAATATGCAATATCCCTACCAACTGAGTTAAGCTCACGGGGATAGCGGTAAGAGTAACTTAATAATTAATAATTTGAACAAAAAAAACTTAATAATATTAGAGAAAGTGTTTTTTTTAAGGATTAGAGAAAGTGGTTTTATTTTTCAAGGAATCAAATGACAGTATTATTTCTTGTGGATAACAAACATTTCCAAGAGTGAATAATTTGTTTTATTAATTAATATATTATTTTCAATCAAAGGAGCATAAGTCACTTTTTTTTTTTTTTTTTATAGATGGGGCAAAAATCACTTTGTATGTATCATGTAAAAAGAGTGAGTGCTCCTTAAAAAAAAGAAAGTAAAAAGAGTGTATAATTGCAGGGTGTGAAAATAATGTAAATTAAATTATTTGACCCCGAAAGTCAAATAGTCTAAATTAAATTATTTGATTCCAAAAGCCAAATAATTTTAATTAATAATGTTATAGAAAGTGGTTTTATTTTTCAGGGAATCAAAATCACAATATAAATAAAATTCCAAAGAGAGAATAATTTGTTATAAAGTATTTAATATATTATTTTTCAATCAAAGGAAAATAAGTCACTTTTTTTTTTATAGATGGATAAAAAATCACTCTTTTGTTTTGGTTTTGGAATGGGGTAAAAAATCACTTTGAATCATGTAAAAGGAGTGTATAACTGTAGGGTGTGAAGATAGTGTAAATTAATTTGTTTGACTCTGAAAATAAAAATAGAAAATTAGTCTCTACCTTATTGCTTTTCGTATACTTGACGCTTTGAGCTTTAATTTTTTGAAAAGGCTAAACTCACTTTCAAACTACTACAAATGGTATATACTTGAACTTCCAGCTTCATCAATCTACATTTTGGAATTACTGGTAGAAATGCCTACTTGGTCCTTTGTTTTTCGTGGACCTGATTCCCTAATTAGTACTGGTAATTAATGACGTTATTAATTAATCATCATGTGGCACGTAGTTAATGAGTGTATTCATTCATGAAAGTAAATTGACATTTTTATGCTGATATTGATATTGAGAATCTGATAAGAGACGTTGTTTTTGTTGCAATTTCTCTGTGCATATAATAATGTATGGCTTGGCATAAAATGAGTATCATTCTTCTACGTTTATTCTATGTTGTATTGGTTTATCTATCCATTAACTTGTCTTATTTTTTTTTGAAAGATCTTGTCTTATGTTATCACCACAATACATGCTATCTAATCTGACACTCTTCCCTTATTTTGAATAATTTTTCCCTTGTTTTATAAATTAGCTTCCACTGTCATGTTTTAGTCAACCATCAATCCAACTGGCGGCAACACAGTCATGTGACCTAAGTTGAGGTCAACTTCCTGGAGGGTTTTACTCATCTAGCCCACTACCACAGCTTTAATTTACGGCTACTTGTGTAACGATACAAAAAAATATAAGTTGTGTAAAGACCTTCAAGATAAAAGAATTTGAGTAAAATTCCTCAGTTGTAATTTATATGTCACTTAAAATTTCATATCGATTAAGAAATGTAATTTGTAACGCCTTAAATTTTGGTCCAAGACATTACGCTTAAATCATTCTCATTTTTAAAAAATCACTACTATTTTTGTTTTTCATCAATAATAAATTCTTAGCAAAACCTATGCAAAATTCTTAACATAATTTAATGAAAATTCTTAAAATAAACATGCTTTAAAATTTACAATTAGATCTAAAATCCAATTTCAAAGCATATACCTTCTTTTCTTTGATACCTAAAATGTTAGTGTAAGGGTCAATTTCCTTATCCAAATTGATTCATACTCAAAGCACAGAAACAATGTCATAAAATAGATGATATCAAAACTTATCAATCAAAAAGAATTAAGAGAAATACATTCAAGTCATATGCTTCAAAGTAAGGTTCACACATATCTTAGAACATCTCCAATGGGGGTCCTTACTTAACAATGATCACTCCCCGTTAAGGACCCTCCATTGGAGGAAGAAAAAATGAATCCTTGTTAAGGAACGGACAACTATATAAGGACTATCTCTCTCCTGGGTAACTAACATGTCCCACGTTTAAAAAAGTAATAAAATGTGTACTACTTGATCCCACTTGCATAAATGAGTAATAAAGAGCGGATAGAACTTGTGTACCATAAAAGTACCAATGTTATATAACATTGGCCAATAAGAATGTGTCACATACTAATGTTACTTTGTATGTGCTTTATTTGATATATTTTTTAAAGGGTGTGTCACGTGGCACATCTTAATTGACCAATGTTATATAACACTATGGTACACAAGTGTTATCCATAAAATGTGTACTACTTGGCCCCACTTGTAAAAAGGAGTAATAAGTAAATTATCTTTGTTACATGATGTAAAGGTAGTGAGACATATTTAAGTACTTTTCATTGGAGTCCTTATTAGTGTATTGACATTGGAGTCATTGAGTCCTTAATAAGTACTTTTATTAAACTAAGGCACAAATATTAACCCGCAATTACAGCCAAATATTAACGCATCATCAAACACACAACCAACCTTCAATCATTTCACAAACTCACATTTTTTCTTTAATTTATCAAAAAGTTAACATGTCTTTTTTCAATATGACAAAATGTATAGAACATAATAAAATAGTTATACAATTCAACATCACACAATTATCATATAAAACATAACTAAAATAATCACATTTAGAAAAGATCAATTTTTACCGTAAAAAATACATTTTAATTTTTTTTTTAAGACAAAAATTGCTACCACTATTAATTGCTCTCTTTCCTAGCCGAATAACCTCTTATCCACACCCTCCATTTTTCGCTCCGTTAAGTCTCTCAATTTCAATTGACCATGACAACCGTAAGAAAACATGCTTCTCAATCGTATTGATGACTATGGAGGGCTTCGGGACAATATTAACAAAATGAATTCTAAGTGCTAGGGACTAATGAAACTCGATGAGGTTGGATATAGATATCAACATATGTGGTGTTTGAGTGTAAGATTATAGTAGTTCGAAAACCGACATTTAGGTGACCGGATATAATCAAAAGGGTTTAAATATTCCTTTTCTAAACCGTGGTACATGGAGTGCTAGGGACTAATGCCTAGATACTAAGGAAAATTTTGGTGAGTATATAATCAAACTTGTAAGTAAATGAGTCAAAGTGGATGGCGGTTACGACCTCAAATAATTAGAAGGCATCTATTTATTTATTTTTAAAGCAAAAGTTAAGAGAGAAGAGGAGATGGGTGTACGTGTACCATACCTATAGGAAATGGGAGGGAGGTATATTTAGTTATGAAGACCAAAGTGGGAACTTAATATGAGGGCAACCATTGAATTAGTGAAAACGGTGCATATCATTGAGAATGTGTGAGACTGGGAGAAACACGGTTATGAGAGGAGATAGACAACTATTAAGGTGATTTGCAGTATAAATTACAATAGACTAAGATAACTAATTAAGAGAATAATACTCCATTCAATCAACACAAAACGTGGGTTATGGGGGAAGACCGTTAGTTCCACTAACGATTCCTAAATATTAGGAGTTATCAACATAACAAATCATAGCATCATCATGCACGTTTTTAATTTTTGTAAACTACAATTATATTATATTTATTTATTATTAAAGAAGTTCTTTATATT
>Ga0315915_1005891_pt1 | contig 15153 bp, 13 predicted proteins | sample MpolbnodulesMG_FD_207738 | JGI IMG/M metagenome (GOLD analysis project Ga0315915, IMG submission 207738) | Medicago polymorpha root nodule microbial communities from Los Angeles, California, United States - branched nodules | ecosystem: Host-associated > Plants > Roots > Nodule | place: USA... | reverse complement strand
TATATATATATATATATATTGGCAAATATACAAGATATATTTTAAAAATAAGAAAATGATATATGTTTTTATTTATGTGCGTTTAAATGATTGTGACCGTCCTCATGAACTTAACTTTGATTTAGGATTCGAACCTAACCACCATAAAACAAACATATTGTGACCGCAGGGCCGGACCTCTAAAAACTATGGACCTCAAAAAAAAATTATAATACCCACCTCCACTTAAATTAAAAAATTACATCTTACTTTTTTTTCTTCATCAGTACACGTATGAGTTTTTTTAGACTCTAGTTCTACGTTCTGGACATAAATTTGATGCTATCAAACCACCATCAATTTGTATAATCACTTAATAAAAGTTATTTCATTGAAAGAATCACAACAATTATTTCTTTTTCGCATAAACCATTCGTTTTCCCCTTTCCTACGACGTAAGAGTGACATTTCAAACAACACCGTTACGTAAATTTCACCTCTCTTTCACTTAATTTTATTTTGTTTTGTTTCATGTTTAAAAGTTCTTCTGATTCTGATTTTTTAATGAAGCTTAACTACACAACAAAAATTGCATTTTTATTTTACTGGAGCCTATTTTAAAAATAGAACCGAGCCTCCTATTTCATAGGAACGGCCCTGTGTGACCGCCTTAATATTTTCCATATATGTATGGTCCAATTAGTTCGTTTGAAAGTGGGTACCAAAATCATCCAATTGTAGCAAGTGAATTGTAATTGAGCATATTTTTTAAGTAATTAAAAGAATTAAATTTAGTGTACTAAATGATTTTCGACCAAGACAATGGTTAGTGGGATTTTTTTGTCAAAAAATAAAAAAATGGTTAGTGGGATTTTATTTTATCATCCAATCACGATACTTTGAGACAAAAATATATGAAAAAACATTGAATGGAAAAATAAAAAAAACTATTTTTTGGGTTCTTTTTGACATAAAACAACTAGAAGTGCTATTTGTTACGAAAAATCTATATAAGAAATAAAGAGAAGAATGGATAATAATAAGAGATTTGACCAATCAAATTCTATGCTACATGCTACCACACAGAATTATTTATTTTCTTGTCAAACTTTTTCTTAACGATATTTTCCTAGAACAATATATAATTATCTTCTTCATGCAGCAGTAAACCTTGAGTGCCAAAAAGGATCAAAATATAATCCAATAGAAGAAATAAGAGGCACTCCTCTAGCTTTTATGAATCTAATTCTCACAACACGAGCATGCACAATATCTCCATCAAGCCTATGAAGCCTCTTGTAACCAATTGTTGTCCCTTGAATTATTGATTTACCATCCACATAAATTTCATACTGTTTGATCCTTTGACCAAGTCCAATTGCTTCTTGTATTCTAATCACATTAAATCTTAAATTTCCATCATTACCCCAAATTTCAATCCAATGGTCCTTTTCCTTATCATCTTCTCGTGGGGTCCAATATGACCACAAATGGTCACTATCCAACATGTTTTCTGGACCAAACCCTCCCTCTTTTCCTCCTCTTTGGCTACTAACTTTAACATAACAATCTTCAGCTATGTTTTTATGAAATATTGTATCAATTGCACTTCTAAATTCTTTTAATCTACGTGCATCGTTTTCAGATATAAGACCAGTTGTATTAGGAGGTACATTAAGAAGTAACACACAATTTCTACCAACGGATTTGTAATAAATATCAAGTAGATCACTTAGTTTTTTTGGTGATTCTGATTTATGCCAAAACCATCCTGGACGAATTGAAACATCACATTCTGCTGGTAGCCAATCTGTCCCTCTTGGATCACCAGTGTTCAGATACCTGCATTGTGATTAACATGAATTATTAATTCTAAAAAGTATAATAAAAATATTATAGTTATCCTAGGGTATGAGATAATATAATTTGTTCATGATGGAACCGTTGATTTGTTTTGCTTTTTGAGAGATTTTATTCCGATCCCACTAAATATTTTACTAGTTTGATACACACATGAGGGAAAGAATAGTCTACCCCCAAAAAAGAAAAAGAAAAAGTCAACACTATTATTTTGGCTTAATTGAATGCTTAGGTCCCATGTATATATCATGATTATGCAATTTTCTTCTCACACATATGGCTGAGAATAGTTTAGAATAAACATTACAAAACCTAAGTTTGACCTTAGCAGGAAACCGACATATTACATTCATTTTTAAGGTACTATATTCGGTCATAAATATAAGTAAAAAGTCAAATGTATTTGATCTAAATTTAGACCAAATACATTTTACTTTTGCTTAGGGTTAGGTATCCCAAATACCTCAATTGTTGATGTCATGTTGGACTAAGTATTAACCTCACATCTTGGCTAGCATTCTAACCTTAACATTTGGACCATTAATTTATGGAAGGACTTATTGAAACGAAATGTAACAATCGAAATAATTGAAGACTTAATTAGTCGGTTACTTAGGGACCAAAATTGAACAACTTAGCATAAACATGATTTATGAGACAACGAGTTGGTAACCCACATTTTTTTTGCTTTGGATGGTTGATTTGATTCACTACCTACCCACTTTTGATTGAGAAAGGAATATGGATTACAAAAGAATGCAGTTTCTTTACTCTTTCCTTTTGATTTGAGTGGAGATCATATGCACTTACTTATAAAGAAAAGTTTAGCACTCAAGTTTCACATTCCGTACCTTATCATTCTAGCTATATTTATCACCATAGAGTTCAGTGTAAGTGGCAAAATGTAGAATCAACCACTTTTTTGGCATGTTTTTGCATAAAAAAGAAAAAAAAAGAGCACTTACTGAGTTATGTTTGAAGCTCCAATTGAAAGAGATGTTCGGTTAATGGTAGACCAACACGTGTCCCCTGCAGTCCCTGTTTCATCCCCCACCCATCTAACATCAGGTCCAGCATCTGAGAAAATATTGATAGAACTTTGCAACTCTTTCACCATAGAAAACCAATCTGAAAAATAATATGTAACATTTTGTGCCTTGGGATCTTTTGCTCCATCAAACCAAATCTCCTTAACATCTTGATATCTATAAAAAAAAGTATACAACATTATGTAAAACTCTTAATTATCATTGGATATCTGGATTGACAATAAATTTGATAAAATCACAATGACACGCGTAACTTTTATTAAAATTATGGTGATATATAGTCATTCTTATAAATTTACCGTCGATCCAAACATGCCCTTAATCTGTCAGATCAACCAAAGCAATTACAATATACAAAAGAAAAATTTGACACTCACTTTTTAAGAAGCTCTTGCAATTGAGCCAAATAGTATTCATTGTAAAGTAAATCATCACCATATCTAGAATCATGTCTATCCCAAGGTGAAAGATAGATCCCAACATCTATTCCTTTATCGGTGGCAGCATTGACAAACTCTTTAACAACATCACCCTTACCATTTTGCCATTTACTACTAATGACAGAATGTTTTGTGTACTTAGATGGCCAGAGACAAAATCCATCATGGTGTTTTGCAGTTAATATCATCAATGAAATTCCTGCTTCAGCTGCCACATTGGCCCATTGGGTTGTGTTGAGCCCAATTGGATTGAATATTGATGGGTTTTCATCGCCTGTGCCCCATTCACTGTCACTGAATGTGTTGACACCAAAATGAAGGAACATTATGATCTCCCTTTGTTGCCATTTTAATTGTGAATATGATGGGAGTGGGAGAATTGGTAATGGTGGACTTGGTACTTGTTCTAGCATAGAAATGCAGAAATTTTTTAGTTGGAGTAATAGTGTAAATAAGAAAAAAGAACACCATAGTCTAGCCATGATGATCTTGATTTCTTTGAGGGGAATGGGAACAAGAGTTGAAAAATGTGATGAATAGAACTAAGACAAAAGGTGAAGTGAAGATAAAGTCATCATGTGTGTTATGTTCAGTTGATTATTTGTCTTATAGTATTCATCACACTTTATTTACAATGGTTCACATGTTGATTTTTCTGTTCTCATTCACTTTCCACGAGGATAAAAAGTTTGCTTCTATGTGTCGCTTTCATTTGCTTGTGCGGGATTATCATAAATGGAATGGACCATTTCATATGTGAATATTGATTTGTTAATTTTAATTATAAAAGAGTGGCTCCGATTTCATAAAGGTTCGTTAACAAGGTAATAAAATACTAATGATCTTGTCATCGAGTATTCTCAAATACTTTTTAAGAAGCTCAAATTTTTATAAAAACATACTATTTAAAATCTTTAAAAAATGTTTGGGGTATTCATTAGCATTTCTTAATAATAAGCTTGGGTCATAAAAATAAGAAAAAGTGATTCAAAAAGTCATATGGTTTTGATATAAGTTTTGAACTAATGTTGTGTTTGTTTTCACGGTAGCATGGCTCCAAACATGAGTTTTGTTGGATACTACAATTTGTAGCTTTAAATTTTCACATTGGAAAACCTTGATAAATGTGAGTTTTATTGGGTGGATGTGGAACCAAACAAGTTTTAAATCTATAACTTTGTAATCTATAATAATATGGTTTAAGTAGGTTATATGAATAGTGTATATAGTCAAACTATGATCTAAAGGGAGTAACGATAACAAAATAAAAATAATAGAATCACTTCTTTAGCAAGGTGGTGTACTATTTTTATGTGATTATTATAGACTTGTTGTGATAAGTAATAATATCAGGATCATGTAATTACTTTGACAAAGTGTTGTACTGCTTTGTTTTAGCAATAATTGAACCATTTAATTATGTAACATTAGAATAAAATTAATTAGGATTGTTATGCTCTACCCAAATATTCCATTAGTATTGATATGAAAAATTAAATTTAACACAATTGCGACCTATCCAAAAAAAGGGAGCAGTGATCTTGTGTGTATGCACAGGTAGCAAGTTTCAAAATTTTGTAATTGTAATATTTCATGTTTCGCTTCACATAGATCACTAAGTATGTATATACAAAGAGGCAGGATCCATTGACACCACGGTGTAAGTTTTAACACTTACACCAAATCAAAACCGTTCAATTAAATTGATCCACATACTAACTCAATGCACAAGAACTCTTCATTCCACTTCACCGCCGTTGGTGGAAAATCCGCATCGCCCTACACCACCACCCTTTGCCTTTTTCTTGTTCTTCATTAATTTGGTGTTTGTGCAATACACAAGCCGTGTTCTTTAATCCAGCTTTGTCCATTGGTTCAAACTCCCTTGATGAATCATACCTTTGATTGTTCTTCTAGTCTTGGAAGAATGTAAAAAATCACAACAGAGGATGTAAATTAATTCTCTTCCGGTGGAGGAGCTCTGTTGCATCCAAGTCTTTATTCTTTCAATTTGATACATGCTTATATAAGAATAATCATGAAACTGAATCAATTTTATAAATTAATTTTAGGTTTCTCTTTTAGATACCCTTTTGCGTTTCTTTTTCAAGATGGGTATAGATCATCACTACGTTCTGTTTTTTTTTTATCACAATTCTGGTTGATCGAATTCATCAACCCTTTTGATTTACAAATTCTTTGATTCCTTTGATGTGCTACTCCGGTTGTTGGTTCTCGGAGAAGATTGCGTAAAACTAAAGAGTTCCTATATTGAGCTAGTATGCGGATCAATTTAATATAATATGAGCCGTCGGATCAATTTAATTTAATGGTTTTGATTTGGTGTAAGTGTTAAAACTTACACCTCTTATTTACAAAATAGATCAAATTTTGTTCCTGTGAGCTTGCTTGGTTGGTAGCGACAATGTATAATATGTGCAAGATTCTGTGTTCAAACTTCAACCACGGCAAAAAAAATAATCAGATTTTTAATAATAAAAAAAGTTATTTTAATTTAACGCAATTGTGATCGACCAAAAAAAGAGTAGTGATTTTATGTGTACGCACATGTATCTAGTGTTGAAATATTGTAATTATAAATTTCATATATCTCTTTAAAATGATCACTAAATATATATTTTCAAAATATATCTTTTAATAGTAACAAGATTGTAAACGATTCTTTAATTACCAACTAACCACTTCCACAAAGAAAGCATCCGATTCCAATTTCAATTCCACCAAGGACCCACTTTTATGATGAAACTGTTGACGTGTTTTGCATTTTGAGATTTCATTTCAATTCGGTTAGAGTAAACCATCAAATTGTTCTATGTCTTTGTACAAAATTTTTGACTTGATTTCTGAATCTATTAATAACTTAAAATGGTCTATGTCTTTGTCAAACGTTTCTCAAATTGATCCCTAACACTATTAGTTGTTTTGCGTTTTTAGTCATTACGGTACCAAGTAGCAGTGAAGTCAATGACCATCTTTAACACGAGTTAAGAAAGAAAATTAACCACCTCATAAAACACAAGGATTTCAACCAAATAATAAGAAAATTTCCGACAATGTTTTAAATCAAGGTCTTAGCTGTGTTGCATCATGAATTTTGATTTTACAAAACAATAGAGAAGCAAAAATAATCTTAGGATAGATTCATTTGTTTTTTTGTTTTTGTTTTTTTTTTGGGTGATTGGGGTTTGAATCCGGACCTTACATATATTATGCATTATTCCTATCAACTAAGTTAAGCTCACGAGGACAAGATAAATTCATTTGTTTGAATGGAGTGTTCGGGGTTCGAACTCTGATCCCTGCATATAATATGCAATATCCCTACCAACTGAGTTAAGCTCACGGAGATTGCGCTTTTTTAATAAATTTATTTCAGTTCTAACTTAAACAAAAAATTATTGATGGCAACCTAGAAGCAGAAAAGAATGATTAATATAAATTGGAAGGACATATAAACTAAATCTTCTCAAAACATACACCTCAAAGTCATGAAGACAAAATTAAAAGCATGGCAACTAGGATTCACGAGTCTTGCAAGTATTGTCTATAAAAACATGACTTACTATAAGATTTTGTTTGGGAGTTTGGAGGGGAGAGGAGGGGAAGAGAGGGTTTTGGAGGGTGAGAATTATACAGAGAAATGGAGAAATTTTTCTCATTTTTTGAAAGAGCACTTTTTTAGATAATGATAAACTAATGCAAATGATTAATATATTTTTAATTTTAAGAATATTATAACAACATAGATTGAATATTAAAAATTCATATAAATCCTCCAAAACTCCCAAAAACCTTTTTTCAATACAATTTTTTTAATTCCTCAAATGAGGGGGATTTTGTATTATGAATAAAAAATTAACCCCTAAAGCCTTCTCCCTCCAATCTCTTTTATTTCTTCAACTTGCTCGTTCCTTTTTTCCAAAACCTTTCCTTTCCCTCCCCTCCAAACTCCCAAGCAAAGCCCTAAAAATTGCTATTACAAATATGTTAGTCTTCAATATTTCCTTTTGTTCTGCTATTATGACCATACTTTCCTTTTGACCAACGATTTATTAAGCGATTCTTCAAGCCCAGTCTTAAATCTAATATTTTGAGTCGTTTTATCCCCATCCTTTTTCCTCCCTTTTGTTTGTGATTTTTGTGGGTCTCTAGTAATTACTCGTGTTGTTTCACTCCCTTTGCTCAAGTAAGAAAATGACATTCATATTATTATGGCTAGACTCCAAATGATGTACTCTATCACCAAATGATAAATTTGCTTTCATCTTCATAGTCGACACACACGAAGGTTATCGAATTCTAGAATAATGAGCTTATATAAATCCTCTGATTCTTCAGCAAGATCAACAAATGGACTTGCTTCTTGTTGCGAATGCACCCTTCTTAAAATCTTTGATGTATCATAATAAGTATCAAAACAACATTTAGTATCACTAAACTCAATTCCTTTGTTAGCATCCTTAGTCCAACGTTGCAGAATGAAATGATCAGGGATTTGCACAATACCTTTTGATTGAAAAATCATTAGTATATGTCTACATAACAATCCCATGAATTCATATATTTGGCAGCCACATTTAGCAACTTTTGACTCTAAATCTACATCGACAATGAAGGTATCTTTAGGGTTGTAGACTTGTAGCCATTAGACACTTCATACTCATATCTTGGTCCTTCTATTCGAATCTTCTTTTTAGTGAAATTGTTGATCTTTGCTAGCTCCTCTTGAAACTTCCAGAAAATATTGCTTGTAGTAACAAATGCGCCTTTTATGTTTGGATACATAATCTTCCCTTCTTTCTACCTCCAACCAGCTTTCAACTGCTTTCTGAAACTTTACCACAAATTCTTGCAATGTTGTTGTTGCATCAACAAAAGAATAAAAAAAGCATTAAGACTTTCGCTTCTTTTAGTAGTACTCATCCCAGCAAAAAATGTGCTTCTATTATAAATTGGTATCCATGATTCTCTAATCTTGTATAACCCTCGAAGCCATTTATTTTCCTCCAATTTGTAGTTAATTATGAACAGGGAGAATCTACTGCTAGGCTGCGTATACAAATGTGATATACTAACAACATATCATATATATAATGAATTATTTAGGTCCACCTTACCAAAAAAAATTGGATAATATTCTGGTGCGGCTATAGCCACACCCAGCCACACGGTAGGTCCGCTACTATCTATAATTGTTGGTTTTATACGTGGTGTTAAAAGTTATGACATCTCGAAAGTGTTGGTAAGCTGATCTTGATCTAACATCTATTCAAAAAAAGTTTACCATTCAAGAATCATCGTCACATTGGATTGAATAGAAAAAGTTGGAATTTTCAATTTGCTTTCTTTAACGATAATTAAAAACAGTTTGAGCACTTTCTTTTAGTGCGGCTAATGTTATCTTGATTTTCTTCATTCGTAGACTCTTTGACTTTGTGTTGACCTTCATTTTAACACACCAATATTGCTCTTTTTGGTTTAGTTGAACAAACACAAACACGTACTCCAAAATCTCTATTCTTTGCAAATGAATTATAAAATTCTCTAACCATTTCAATGGACTCGAATTCCATACCACTGTAGGGCCGGATATTCAATTCTTCTCCATTATCTAAAACATCTTTGTAGAGTATTTTCATTGCATTTTCATGCCTAACATTTATGCTTCGGACACTTGCAGGGAGAAAGTATTTGTAGCAGCAATAGACCTTGCTATACTCTTGTTAGATGAACTAGCAACATTAGTGTCCATTACTAGTTGTTGTATATGAAATTTTTATTTATAAAAGAAAAAAAGTTAAAAGATGAAAAGACAAGTACTTTTTAGTTTCTTTCAGCAGCATTGAACAACTATTTTAATATTAACGATTATTTTGACTGACATATTGCAGGGTTAAGAATTATTTTAAAATTTTTATATATTAAAAGACTATTGTAGTTATTCGTTACTTATTTACGGATCAAAATGACTATTTACTTTTTTTTAATATCTCTTTTATCAACATATTTTACGTCCTGCTCCTTCTGTCCTAAAGATTGTAACAATTCATGTTGTAAGCGGTCAATACCTCCTCTCACCTAATCTCACCTGTCTCCGCAACAATTAAAGAGATGTTGGAAATGTTTTTTTTACCATACTTTTCCCTTCTCATTGAATCACTCCATTCATGGTTAAGAATTCAAACACAACTTTTGAAAGTCTCTCTTGTCAGAGATTTCGATTTTCTTATTAGTTGTTATTTTCACCATCTATTTATTCATAGGGAGCTTCTTGAGCATAAGCCTTGAAACTGAGCACCATTATTGCTATAGTAATGGAAGCTACTTCCAAACCAAACCATGTCCCTATCTTCAATGAATGCACCAACTTCACTCTCTTATCAACCTATCTCGTTTCACACCTCTCACATTTCCTATGGTTTTCTAGCATAACACTAGCAACATTTGTTGAAGCATTCTTATTTCTCCAAAACTATGAACCAATGTTCCATGTTTTTCTCCTATGTTTTCTTCTACTTTCTTTCCTTCTAAAACACTTCCTCTCAAAACCCTCACCTGTTTACCTCATTGATTTCTCATGTCTTAAACCACCAAACTATTGTAGGGTACCCTTCTCAACATTCCTTGAAAATGCTTCATTGTTTGAATGTTTTGACAATGAAAGCATGGCTTTCATGGAAAAAGTACTTCACTCTTCAGGCCTAAGTGAAGAAACTTGTCTCCCTCCTTCCTTACACTACATTCCACCAAAAACCCATCATTCTGAATCCATCAAAGAACTTCACATGGTTCTTTTCCCTATCATTGATGATCTTTTTGCAAAAACAAAAATTTCACCTTTTGATATAGACATACTTATCTTAAACTGTAGTGGCTTTTGTTCATCACCTTCTTTAACTTCCATAGTTGTTAACAAATATGCTATGAGAAGTGACATTAAAAGCTATAATGTCTCTGGTATGGGGTGTAGTGCTAGTGCTATTTGTATTGATTTAGCTCAGAATCTTCTCAAAGTTCATAAAAACTCTAATGTTATTGTCTTAAGCACAGAGATTTTGTCCCACGGTTGGTATCCAGGTAAGGAAAAATCAAAGTTGCTTATTAACTGTCTCTTTAGAATGGGAAGTGCAGCAATTCTTCTTTCAAACAAAAAAGAAGCAAGTAAAAATGCAAAATATTTGTTACTTAGGACACTTAGAACACAAAGAGCTTTTGATGATAAAGCTTATTTTTCCTGTATAAGGGAAGAAGATTCAGATGGAAAACTTGGGGTTACACTCAAGAGAGATTTACTTCAAGTAGCTGGTGAAACACTTCGTTCAAATATTTCAATCATTGGTTCTGAAATATTGCCAGTATCAGAGAAATTTTGGTATTTTGTTTCTGTGATGAAAAAGAGGTTTGTGTTTATGAAACGTGAAGGGATTTATGTGCCTGATTTTAAGACTGTTATACAACATTTTTGTTTGCCATGTTCAGGAAGGGGTGTGATAAGAGAGGTGGGAAAAGGGTTGAAGCTTGGTGAGAAAGAGATTGAAGCTGCTTTGATGACACTTCATAGGTTTGGAAATCAATCTTCTTCATCATTATGGTATGAACTTGCTTACTTGGAAGCCAAGGAAAAAGTGAAGAAAGGTGATAATGTTTGGCAAGTTGGAATGGGAAGTGGGACCAAGTGTTGCAGTGTTGTTTTGAAGTGTATTAGACCAATACTTGGTGAGTCTCATAAGGGACCATGGGGTGATTGCATTCATCAATACCCAATATTTGCTAGCAGTATATGAATTATAAAGTTCTTAAGGTTGCTTTTTTTAGAGTTTAATTTTGATGCACTTCAAGCATAAAAAGTCCGACATTATCACTAAACCAACCACAACTATTCATATGTCTGATTTAAAAAATAGTTATGATTAAAGTCAACTAGTTTTTGTGTCTTATTTGAAATTTTTAATTTTTTTCACGGTCATGTTTAGTATATAATAGAATTCTCTCTTACCAAATTTTTTTTTTTAACAAGAGATGAATTAAATATGATTTTTTTTGTAACAAAGAAAAAACAAGTATGATTGATTGACGTCGTAAAAAAAACCTTTACACTATGACCTAATATAAAACATCTTCGACCGTTGAAAATCCTTATACATACATACATACAAAAGGAGAGAGGAAAGGGGTGCCGTGGATTCATAGTTCATACTAACATACACACCCATGTCTCAATAGTGCTAACTGTTGCATTACAACATAGGGATATTGGTTAATTTGTTATATGATTGTCGCCAGATTCGAACAGGAAATCTCAAGGTCATAGTATTTCTTAAGTGTCCTAGTTGAGTATACATAATTTACTATAGAGAAATACTTTTGGTCACAACCTCAAATAAACAATATTTAGACACATACATAAAATTATACTTAGATCATTTAATTATTGTTAAATTATATCATTTAATTCTTTTTACTTTTTTGAGTATGTGTCTAAACATGGCTATGATAAAGATCAAGTATGCATTTATAATTTGTAGGTTTTAGTTTTGCATCATTAATTGTTAGTTGCTAGGAAGTGAGACCATTAAATTGGTTAGTCAATTTTACCCTATCCCTTTCTACCCTATCTCCTGGGAATCATGATATAGGCTGATCAGAAACATTTATTTACTCTGCAGGGGACATGACTAATTGGCATCACCACTGAAAATTATCCCCATTTTGAAACCTTAAATACAGTAATGCACCCCAGCCAAGATTGTTTGCTGGCAGGGATATTTAGTAGACTAAATCTGAGCCAGAGATGTGTACTAGGCTGGTTAGCTTGTTAGTTCTGGATTGGGCTTGAATTCAAAGACCTTCAAAGTGATAAGCCACAAAGCATTGACAATTGTTCTTTAACCACTTGGAAATTGCTAACATTGTTGAAAATATCCGGTTAGAGTTACAATTCGATCGGATTTTACATACAGAAATAACGATCATAACAATTTTGATGTGCCTAAAGAGCAACTATCCAAAGCTTGCTTTTATCATGACTCTTCTAACTGATTTGGGCCTAGAGGACTCCCCAAGATGAAGAATAATGTTGATAGGCTTTTTTGTATTTAGTTTTATTTTTGAGAGTTTCTTTTACACCTTGAGTATTGAAAACAGCTTCGGCTCTGTTTGGCAAGGCTAAAAAGAGAGCTTATAGCGCATAGTTTATAAGCTCATCTGACAAAAAAAGCTTCATTTGGTAACGTCTTTTTACAAACTTATAGCTTATTTCACGAGCTTATAAGCTATTTTGCAGACGCTATTCTAAGTAACGTTTGAGCTTATAGCTTATAGCTTATCATCTTTTCTTCCATCTTTACCCTTATTATTTTAAGTAAAACCCATACTTACCCTTTATAATTTATCATACTTAAAAAAAAAAAATAGAATGCTACCGGACGACACATTGCAGTGCAACAACGATAGTGACATACAAGTGACATATGATTTTTACAAGTATATATAAGATTACGTATTTTGTAATAAAAAAGAAGATGATAATAATACATTCCATTGTTACGTTTAATTTTTTAAGGATAAACATTTGAAATAAAGTTTAATTTTATAATATATAAAAGATATATTAAATCCCTAAAAGAAGATATATTAAATTAATAAATTTAAATGAGTAAATTTTAAATACTTAAAAACTAATATATATAAATTTTGTTATGAATTAAGAATACCTTTTTATGTCATTTTACATTTATCAGTTAGTTGAACCGCTAATTTTACCAAACACTTCAATTAGCTTATCAGCTATAAGTCATCAGCCATCAGCTATCAGCTATCAGTCATCAGTTATAAGCTATCAGCTAGCTTATCAGCTATCCACTATTTTTACCAAACAGAGCCGTCGTCTCTAGACAAAAGAAAATACATTTTTTTTAAAATTTACTCATCCAGGGTACTAGAAAAAACGATACATCCGTTCGAATTGATAAATCTAAACTAGTGTGGGTTTTAAGAAAACAATGAAGGTTAAAACAAATCTATTAGTGATGAATAATAAAGTTGGTGGATGTTCATTCTTGATCTTCCACATTCTTATACCTTATTTGTATTGTTTCAATTTTATCTGATGTCTTCCAAGGGACACATTCTTATAACCTCTATTAGTAAATGAATTCATAGTAGTCTTTAAATACATGCATACGATCATTCACTTACTTATTTGTATCATATAAATACGACTTATATTTTAGCGTAAAAATATACATGTGATCGTTCACTTGCTCACTTTCGCCATCTTTGATCTTGTTATTTATATCTCATTTTATAACACCATTATAGTGCAATTTTGTGTCATTTTCATCTTTAATTGGTTTAGTATTCTTTAGGGTAGTTAGAAGTTAATTTTTATTTATTAGAAGTTGGATATATTAGTTACCTTATAATCACTATATAAGGTGTACCATACATTTTCTTTCGGAAAAAAAAAGGTGTATCATAAATTCATTGGATCAACTTCTTCATATTATCAATTTTAAGATTAAACGTTTCTATCACTTGATCAAAATAATCATCATTACTTTTCCTATCTGTTCAACATTACTGGTTTGAAGGCTGCTTTGTTCAGTAGATTGTTATGCTCTTGTTACAATATTTTGTGGTAAAATGCACCCTTTTCGTGCCAACCTCTTGTGTGCCCTCTACCTCTTGGAGCAGTGGAAAGACGATGGAACAATGGTTTTTGCTTGTGCTAGCACAAACTATATTTTAAAGCCACTAAAACAAGAAATTGTGTTTTCACTTCTTAGTGAGAATAAAAAGATTCAAGAGTAGCCGGAAGAAGGAAATGTGACTAGAGAAAAGATTGTAGGAGAAAGAAATAGACTTAGTTGCTATTAGATTGAAGGACATTTTGTATATAGAAAAAACAAATCACAAGCGAGGATTCTAGTTTGTTTATATTCAAAAAAATTCATTATAAATTTTGCTCATTTATTTTAAAGTTCATTAGTCTACATTAGTTCAGAAAAGAAAAAAAACTCATATTCCCTTTATATTTTATTATAGATTTACTTAGGTAGATCAGTCTCGCAGGCTAAAAGACTTTTCCATGGCCCATGATCTGACTTTTTCGTTAAATAGACTTGTGAAAAAGCATTAGCTTTCTCTATTTAGCAAAAAAGTTTAACCTAACTTGACGTAGGTTAGGACGTAAGTTAGACCCCTGTAGTCCGGCCTAACATATTTCTGACCCTACTTGTTGCAACTTTACTCTAGCCCTACCCTTTTAGTATAATTTAACTTTTCTTCATGTGATCTGTAACTTCAATTATGTCTCCATACCTCGATCCTCTGATCGTTAGATTTAGTGTATATTTAGATTGGTCGTTGAGTTATCTTATTAACAAAAATAACACTTCGTAGTTTTAATAAACTTTGCCGCTCACCTAAACACACACTTAGAAAGATAAACACACGTATCCCACAAAGAAACAATTAATGGCCCTTACTTGATTTTTTTTACTAAACATTTGATTACGAGAAATAACAAGTTAGAAAGTGTAGAGCTGTAATACACAATTATGCATAATACTTTCTTTAAAAGTCCACACCAAAAGTTGTCCCTTTTCTTTGCTACTACTAAAGCAATCACTAAAGAAGCACTTCCCTTTAATTTGCTTTTTGTTTAAACTGTGTTGTAGACAAGCAGATATATGATCTGCTATATTAGTGACTAAAAAACTAGTAGTAGTACTATATAAAAGCATTAAAGGTAATGAACCATACAACTTGTCTTATTTTCACTAAATTAATGCTCATTCATT
>Ga0315915_1005888_pt1 | contig 15154 bp, 13 predicted proteins | sample MpolbnodulesMG_FD_207738 | JGI IMG/M metagenome (GOLD analysis project Ga0315915, IMG submission 207738) | Medicago polymorpha root nodule microbial communities from Los Angeles, California, United States - branched nodules | ecosystem: Host-associated > Plants > Roots > Nodule | place: USA... | reverse complement strand
CGAACGAGCTGGACAGGATTCTCCACGCTCAGGGCAAGCATACCTATCTGCTCGACGGCGACAATGTGCGTCACGGCCTCAACCGGGACCTCGGCTTCACCGAAGAGGACCGGGTGGAGAACATCCGCCGCGTGGCGGAGGTGGCGAAGCTCATGGCGGATGCCGGTCTCATCGTCCTCGTCTCCTTCATCTCACCGTTCCGGGACGAGCGGCGAATGGCGCGGGAATTGATGGATGATGGCGAGTTCCTCGAGATCTTCGTCGACACTCCGATCGAAGAGTGTGCGCGCCGAGATCCGAAGGGACTCTATGAGAAAGCTCTCGCAGGCAAGATCGCAAACTTCACCGGCGTATCCTCGCCTTATGAGACCCCGGAAAACCCGGAACTTCATATCCGCACCGTCGGCCATGAACCGACCGACCTGGCGCTCGCTGTCGAGGAATTCCTCGACCGCAGGATGGAAGGCAAATGACGCCGCTTCAACGCCCAACATAGAGACGGACGGTACGCATCCGAGGAGGGCCGCCTTGCTGAGAAGTGAGTCGAACTAGATGTTCTGTCTATATGGCCCCGGAGCTAGCCATTCCGCTTGTTGCGCCGACCAAATTCTTTAACGGCACAAAGTGGGCTTATGGAGGTTGTCAGCGCCAATGGTCGCCCGTGTGATCGTGCGACGCGATGTCGACGGTTGCATTGAAAATATTGGGTGGATCTGATCGAATTACTTCGAAGCCTGTGGATCTTCCTGCGGACCTTGCGAGCGCCTATCTGGCGCTGCTTTCCCAGCGTGAGATGTTACAGGCTGAACGTGATGTCGTTGTTGCCGAGCGCGATACGGTCGTCGCCGAGCGGCACATTGCGGTGGCGCAAGCCGCCGATGCGCAGTCCATGCTGTCGGACAGTGAGGCCTTGATTTCCGGTCTGGAGCTGGCGATCGAAAAGCCTGAAGCGCGAGCTGCGCGGCCGGCGATTCGAGCGCACGGCGCTCCTGATCGACCAGATGGAATTGCAGCTCGAAGAACCGGTGATGGCGGCGACGGAGGATGAAGTCGCAGCGCAAGCGGCCGCCAAGACCTCGAGCGTACGTTCGTTCACGCGCAAACGGCCGGTCCGAAAGCCGTCGCCGGAGGATATCGAGCGCGAGCGCGTGGAGATCGATCCCCCAGTCACCTGTGCATGCTGCGGCGGATCGCGGCTTTCCAAGCTGGGCGAAGACGTCACCGAGACGCTGGAAGAGATTCCGCGTCGGTTCAAAGTGATCGAGACGGTGCGGGAGAAATTTACCTGCCGTGACTGCGAGGCGATCAGCCAGCCGCCGGCGCCGTTCCATGCAACGCCGCGCGGCCTCAACGGTCCTCATCTGCTCGCGACGATCCCTCTTCGACAAGTATGGAATGCATAGGCCGCTCAACCGCCAGAGCATCCGTTTCAAATGCGAGGGCCTCGAGCTTTCGACCTCGACGCTGGCCGACTAGGTCGGTTATGGAACGGCCGCGCTCCTGCCACGCGCGGCACCCAAAATCCCGCCGCCCTGCGCGGATGGCTACCTTCCTTGGCATTGGTCCCCGCGACCACTACCTGCACCGAGGCTGAGTCAGCCTGCTGGCCACCGTCATCTACGTCTTCACCATCAACGATGGGGCCGAAATGCTCAGCGAAGACCTGGAATTCCTCGAGGCGTTCGTCCGAAACTCCAACAATCGGGTCAATGGAAGTATCATCAGTGCCGTAACCAGTGCCGATGAGACAATCACCGCACTACCGGCCATGGTATCGATGAGCTTAGCGACATACTCTCAAATGCGCGCCGTTCGTTCTAAGCCTGGATCGACTTTCTTCACTGCTTCGCAGATGGCGAAGAACTCGTCGAGCGCGTAAAGGCGAATCTCAGCCGTAACGCCGTAACACTTGGCCGGTTACGATCGCGGTGGCGCGAGGGCCTTCTCATCGCTGTTTCCAAGCGTGAGATATTCGAGCAATGCTGGCTTGCCTCGGCCATGCCCGATCGATGTTTCCGATTGATGGCCCGGTAACGTGGCGCCGCATTTCCAGTTAAGGCATCAGGCGTCGGCGGAGCAATGCAGTCGACAAGAAAAACGGGACTACTGCATAGCAGCAAAGAGCCCCGATATGTAGACCCACGTTGACCAGCGGGCTGCCGAGCATTATCGGACGGATGACATCAATCGAATGAGCCAGCGGCAAGACTCGTGTGACATGTTGAAAAGCGCTCGGCAGCTGGTTGACTGGAAAGACAGCGCCGGACAGGAACAGCATCGGTGTGATGACGAGCGTCTGATAAAATATGAAATATTCGTAGCTGGGTGCAAGCGCCGTGACGATCATGGCTAGACTCGCAAACGCTAAGCCCGTCAGGGCGATGACCGGCAGTGCATAAAGGAGTGACACCCATTCCGTGTAGCCCAGCGTAGCGGCGACGACACCAATTCCTGTACCCGCAAGGGAAGCCTTGGTAGCTGCCCACGCCAATTCTCCGAGCACGATGTCGCCGATCGTGACCTGTGTGTGCAGGATCGCTTCCCAGGTGCGCTGAGCGCGCATGCGGGCGAAAGTCGCGTAGATCGTTTCGAAAGTCGACGCGGTCATTGCGCTTGTCGCGACCATCCCGGCAGACAAAAATGCAATGTACGACACACCGTCAACGCGCCCGACCATCATTCCTAAGCCGGCACCCAGACCGAACAGATATATTAAGGGGTCGGCCAGGTTACCGAGGATCGACGCCAGCGCGACCTTCTTCCACGCGAGATAATTGCGGCGCCACACGGCAATCCAGTTCCACCCGTTGGCGGGCAGAGCCGCCACATAAAGCTTCCACATGGTTCAGTCCTTCAGCTCCCGCCCGGTCAACCGTAAGAAAACGTCCTCGAGATTTGGTGGACGCTGCAGAAAGCGCACACCCGCGCGCCCATCCAGTTGGACTCGTACTTGCTCCGGGTCGAACGCATAACAGAAGACGGTCTCGCCGCTCACCTCGATGTGGCGGGCGTGCGGGCTTACCAACGCACTTAGCTCGTGTGGATCGCCCCCGTAGATCTCTATCACCTGGCAACCGATCTTCTCGGCTATTAGCATGTGAGGTCGGCCTTCGGCGATCTTGCGCCCTGCTTCGAGCACGCACAGCCGGTCGCACAACCGCTCTGCCTCTTCCATAATATGGGTGGTCAAGAGAATCGTCTTTCCGCGTGCCAACAACGACCGCAGCCGTTCCCAGATCAAGTGACGGGCGTGCGGGTCAAGTCCAGTGGTAGGCTCGTCCAATATCAGTAGCTGGGGATCGTTGATGAGGGCACGTGCCAGTGTAAGGCGCCGCTTCATGCCGCCAGACAGGTCCGAAACACGCGCATCCGCCTTGTTTTCGAGGCGCGCAAACTCAAGGAGCGATGGGATTACCGCTTCTATCTCGCGCGTGCTCATCCGGAAGTAGCGCCCGAAGACCAACAGGTTTTCGCGTACAGTGAATTCCAGGTCGAGGTTGTCGAACTGCGGAACTACGCCAATCCTCATGCGTGCCAATCGAGCCCGTGACGGAACCGGCACGCCGAGCACGGTGATCTCACCCGTACCAGGCGTCGTCATGCCGAGGATCATACGGGTGATCGTACTTTTGCCTGCACCGTTGGGACCTAACAGACCGAAGCACTCACCCGCTGCAACGGTGAACGACAGTCCGTTGATTACAGGTTTGTCACCGTAGGACTTTGTTACGCTGGCAACATCGATTGCCACGGTTGGTATGGCGCCGGGTATTGCGGTCTTCACGGCTGGACCTGTTTGGTCCTTCCACTCGAACGGACTCGGCTCAAGCCGACGCGGAGCCTCTTGGGCCATCTCACGATCTGACAATTGATTTTCCGCTTCCTGTCTCAAAACTCGCCCGTTTCCAGTCATGCTACTGTCACTCGCCGCTGCAAGTGCAGTCAGGTGTCACTCGGCCGGAGGCTTGAATTGGAGTCTGCTTTCCTCCGCTGACTGGTACTTCTGGCGCGGAGTAGCGTGACAGCCAGTCGCTATTGGACAATGTACACAACGCATAAGCTTTCAACGGAAGTAAGAGAAAGAGGTTGATGGGTGTGTGCAGAACGAAGCCAAGAAATCTAAGTTGGCGAGCATGCAATGCTACGACGCTGCAGCGTATAATGGTCATGGACGCAATAATCAAAATCGTCCACCATGGCACTGTGGCGGTCATTATGAAATGCGCAAGTCCCGTCACGACCGACAGAGCGAGCAACAGTGGCCCGATATTCTGCCCGACCACGTCCAATGTGAGAAAAGGGTTGAGGCCGCGCAACAGAGGGAGCACTAGAAACGTGTCACGGAACGTGCTGCGTGCCCAACGCAGTTGTTGGCGCAGATACGGTTTCAGTGTATCCGGGACGACGGTTGCCACTATGGCGTTTGGAACATACTCAGTTCGAAAACCTGCCTTCAACATGAGGATCGTCAGATGGCGGTCCTCACCGAAGTCGCTTAGCTTACCGCGAAACAGTTGCGTTTCGTACTGGTCAAGCAGCGAAGCGAGCGCCGACCGACGGTACATAGCACAAGGGCCGCAGCAACACATAACAGCACCGAAGCGAGCCTGTGCCGCGCGTTCTTCGTTGCAGGCAAGCCAATACTCCATGTCGATCAATTTCGTCAGCCAAGTGTCACCCGAATTGCTAGCCGTGAGTTGACCCATAACCGCACCGACCTCTGGATCTCCCATCTTCGAGGCAAGCTTGGAGACCACATCGAAAGCGATCGTGCTGTCCGAGTCGACATTCAGCACCAAATCCCCAGAGGATTGACCTATCGCGGCAATCTGCGCTTTCCGCTTTCCGACGTTCTCTGGGAGCAGAATGAAGCTGAACCTCGGATCGCGCGAATAGAAGGCGCGTGCACGCACAATGGCCTCGCGGTTCCGAGAACCATCATCAACGACATAGACTCGCAATTCTCCGGGATAATCCTGGTCTGCAATGGACGCAAGGCACGCCGAGAGGATGCCTGGGTCCTCATTGAAGCTGGGGACGATAACATCCACGGCTGGCAGAGGGCGGGTCTCGACCGGTTCTGCCGACACTGCTGGACCGTCTATCGGCCGAGCATGTAGGGCTTGCATGCTCCTGTAGGCGGTCAAGAGCAGCGCGTAGATCGAGATAGCGGCGGTGCTGGTTGTGTCAAGCAGGTACATGGGTTCTCGTCTGTTCAGTGATGCGGAGGAAGTGGGCGAATTGCAAAACCACGCTCGTGCAGCGCCGGGATCACACGGGAAATTGCCATAAGCGTTTGGTCACGCAGACCCGTAAGCGCTCCCGTTTCGTCGGGAGGGCATCCATCGTGCAACAGCACGATCGCACCGGGCCGAACCGATGCCAGCACTGCATCAACAATCGCGTTGGCGCCTGGCCGAGACCAATCTCGCGGATCTGCCGACCAATGTATTGCCGTCAGCCCAGCGCTCGCCGATCTTGTCAGCGCTTCCTCGCTCCAGACACCATAAGGTGCTCGTATGTGTCGGACCGCTGCCTGAGGACAAGCGGCGATAATGGCCTCACTTGCCTCGACAATCTCACGTTCGACTTCGTGAGGTCCGCATGTTGACAGGTCCGGGTGGGTCATCGTGTGGTTAGCCACTTCGTGACCTTCCGCGACGATACGTCGAATGAGTTCCGGCTGGCTTTTCGCATAGGTGCCGATGACGAAGAAAGTCGCCGGTACGCCGTACTCAGCCAGCACATCCAGGATTTCCGGTGTGCAATGTGGATTCGGGCCGTCGTCAAACGTCAGGTATATACTAGGATCTTCGGTCCCGTAATCGCAGTTGCTCGGCACCTCGTGTATATAATCGAGGTGCTTCATAGCTCCGATCCGTTCCGTTCAATCAATGTACCTGGAGGCCATTCGTTCAACGGACGTCCAACCGGGAATATCACGACGAGTGGCTCCTCGGTGCGCGTGGAAGGGAGATCGGGATTCACTTCTGCGATGCTCGACCGCACTCGAACCCCCGTCAAAATGCTAGCCATACCGTTCTGGCAATATCTCTCAACGTGGTTCCGCATGGCGTGCCGAACTGTCCCAAAGGCGAATGGGACACCAAGCTCCCGCAAAGTTGGAGTCAAAGCACCGACCGAGTGAGCGATGCCCATTCGCTCCAGATCGGGCCGCACCGCGTATAAGCCCAGTTCAGCCACAAGGAGATCAGTCTCACCAACCTTAATGAAACGGCGCAACACGCCCATGTGGCTTGCTATCCCGACCGAGTCATAAGCAATTGCGCGGCGCTCCGGTCTCGCGCCGGCCCAACTGCGGCCACCCTCGAATGGTTTCGCGTGGAACGCTCCTGTGGGCCCATAGGATTTTCGGAAAAACTCTGAAAGCTCCTCGTGGTCTGCACGTTCCAGCTGATTTTCCCAGCATAGTTTCCACTGCACTTTTAAGGACATATAAGAACTCCAGTGTGTTGTTTCTTCAAAGCACGATCGAGAGTGGTGTGTACCGGCTAGTCACACCGGGGAGGCCACCGTAGCGCTGGACCGTTGGTCGAGGGCTTAGGCGACGGCTCTAAATTCGGACCCATCCTGTACTTGTGAAACTTTTCTCGCGCCGCACCTTGATTTCATTAACTTCAGGGTTCTCTAATAGGACTCTGCAAGATTGGTAAAATTGATTGTTTGGATAATGATCATCTGCGATATGGATGCCGCACATGCGTTTTAGGGGCCTAGATCTAAACCTCCTCGTCGCGCTCGACGCACTGATGACCGAGCGCAAGCTCACGGCCGCCGCACGCCGGATCAACCTCAGTCAACCGGCCATGAGTGCGGCTATCGCGCGCCTGCGCACGTATTTTGGTGACGAGCTGTTTTCGATGCAGGGCCGCGAACTTGTCCCTACGCCCCGTGCTGAGGCGCTCGCCCCCGCGGTCCGCGACGCCCTGCTGCAAATTCAGCTTTCCGTCATTGCCTGGGATCCACTAAACCCGGCCCAGTCGGATCGTCGTTTCAGAATCATCCTTTCCGACTTCATGATACTTGTATTCTTTGCGAGGATCGTGGAACGCGTGGCTCGCGAGGCCCCCGGTGTCAGCTTCGAGTTGCTCCCTCTCGATGATGATCCCCATGAGCTTCTCCGGCGGGGGGATGTTGATTTTCTGATTTTTCCAGACGTGTTCATGTCGAGCGCGCATCCCAAAGCGAAATTGTTCGACGAGGCACTCGTGTGCGTCGGCTGCCCCACCAACAAGAAGCTACTGGGGAACATCTCGTTCGAGACCTATATGTCGATGGGGCATGTTGCAGCCCAGTTCGGACGAGAAATGAAGCCCTCCGTCGAGCAATGGCTATTGCTTGAGCACGGCTTCAATAGACGTATCGAGCTTGTTGTGCCAGGTTTTACCTTAATTCCACGCCTACTGGCGGGTACTAACCGCATAGCAACTATACCATTGCGTTTGGTTAAATATTTCGAACAAACGGTACCACTGCGCATTGTCACATCTCCGCTGCCTCCCCTCTTTTTCACTGAGGCTGTCCAGTGGCCCGCCCTTCACAACACTGACCCCGGAAACATTTGGTTGCGGGAGATACTATTGCAAGAGGCGTCGCGCATTGATCCTCAGTCGGACACCTGTTAGACGTTGCCAAGAGCATTAACTTGCATGTTGATCAAGAACTCCTCGCTTTTCTCCGGAGCTCCTGCGGTTCGAACCGTCTAATCGACCATATTGGTGCGACATACCCGCCGCTCTTGATAGCGCCTTTGGGTATACTCTTGCGCTCCCCACTCGCGTACTGATTGCCTTACGTCCTGCTCCTAACAGCAGCCGCACCCTTCGGATCATGAACCTGTTCAGCCAGCCGCCTTTTCGGGTCGTGGCGACGCCCCGCCGCTTCCTTCAGGCACTTTGTTTATCGGCATTCGTCTCAACGCAACTGAATCCATGTCACACTCGTCCACTCGTCAGCGCATGAAGTACTCTCTTTGAGCTTGTAGAGCCTCAGTGAACTACAGACGCAACGACACTGAAGAGAGGAACTTCGAATCAGCAGACCACCCGCAAACTCCATCTTCGCGGCATTCCCGGAATCGTTGGCCGCAATGGGTCGGGGAACCCTAACCCGTGTAGGGTTTGTCAGGTCCGCGACAGAGGTGATTGGCTAAGCTCTTTAGCTCGTCTGAGGATAAGTAGCTGAAACAAACAACAAAGTGGTCTTTAGCTGAAGTAAACAGAATTGGCACGAGTTTTGAGATTCCCGGTCATAAAACGGCGACAACTGCCGATGCATGTCGTAGTCAGCGTATCAACCAGGGACTAAAAAAACATGTCACGTTTGGGTGAGACCGCATTTTGCGGGAGAAGACGCTTCGGGGAGTTCTTCTCCCAAAGTACACACCGCCTCACTGCGTGCCGACCCAAGGGTTCTCACCGAGGTAACGCTCTCGATAGGAAATGCAACGGTGTGGATCAGAAGCGAGGCGAAGCGACCGCTTCTAAACGGCAAGCCAACCCTTCTCATCACCGACGGCGCAAAGTTCTGGTCGGCCTAGATGTAGATCGGCACGAACGTCGTTGGCATGACGGTCACGAAATCGGCGCTAACCCAGAGTTAGGCCATCAGGCAGATCATGAAGGTCGTGAGACCGAAGAAAGCTGATGGTCCGCATCCTTTCTCAGACTAAATGGGCAACGATCAACCCCCTGAAATCGTCGCAGCCGCTGGGTGGCGCCTTGGCCTTTCTTGGTGTCGATGGTGCGATACCGCTATTCCATGGCAGTCAAGGTTGCACCAGCTTTGCACTGGTGCTTCTCGTTAGGCACTTCAAGGAAGCGATTCCCTTGCAAACCACCGCGATGGACGACGTGGCAATAGTCCTCGGCGGGGCGGGTCATTTGGAGCAGGCGATCCTCAATCTCAAAATTCGCGCAAAGCCAAAGCTGATCGGTATATGCACCACGGCGCTGGTGGAAACTCGTGGCGAAGATCTGGTGGGTGATCTCGCCAGTATCAAGCTGGAGCGCGCGGAAGAACTCACAGGTACCGACGTCGTGCTGGCCAATACACCGGATTTTGACGGCGCTATGGAGGAGGGTTGGGCCAAGGCTGTCACAGCAATGATCAAAGCGATTACACGAATCGGCGAGCAGGAGCGGCAGTCGAGAACTATAGCAATTCTCCCTGGGTGGAACCTCACTATAGCTGACATCGAGCAGTTGCGCGATATAGTAGAAAGCTTCGGGCTCAAGCCGATCATCCTGCCGGACCTCTCTGGCTCGCTTGATGGTATAGTGCCCGATGGCCGCTGGGTGCCGACGACATACGGCGGCATCAGCGTCGAGGAGATACGCGAGCTTGGCACAGCAGCGCAGTGCATAGCCATTGGTGAGCATATGCGCGGTCCAGCAGAGGAGATGAAGACGCTGACCGGAGTTCCTTACGTGCTGTTTCAGTCGCTGACAGGATTAAATGCGGTCGACCGGTTTGTCTCGCTACTTTCCTCTATTTCCGGTCGGCCCGCGCCCGCGAAAGTCCGCCGGCGCCGCGCACAGCTGCAGGATGCCCTGCTGGACGGACATTTCCACTCGGCTGGCAAGAAGATTGCGATCGCAGCCGAGCCGGACCAGCTCTATCAACTCGCTACGTTCTTCATTTGCCTGGGTGCCGAGATTGTGGCAGCCGTTACCACGAAAGGTGCGTCGAAAATCCTTCACAAAGTACCGGTGGAAGTAATTCAGGTCGGCGACCTCGGCGACTTGGAAAGTCTTGCCACCCATGCTGATCTTCTCGTCACGCATTCGCACGGCCAGCACGCTTCAGCACGTCTCGGCACTCCGCTAATGCGCGTCGGTTTTCCTGTCTTCGACCAACTGGGCAGTCAGCACAAGCTCACAATTCTGTATCACGGAACGCGCGACTTGATCTTCGAAGTTTCCAACATCTTCCAATCCCATTCCCTTGCGCCGACGCACCGGGGAACGTGATCTGTTTCCTAGGAGTATACGCGCTCCGATGGCGGGTGCATCCAGAACATCGGGATGCATGCACCTTCATCAAGCTGCCAGCGACACTCAACCGGCTTTTGGCCGGTTGGCGATCCAATTGGCAGTGAGTGCAGGTTTATTCTCGTTCTCGATCTCAACCGTCACGCCGTCACGTTGCAGACTGTCATTAGCATACTGGCGCCCCGAAAGCGGCAATCCGAAAGCACGAAGCGACCACGCACACGACTGCCGGTCCTGACCGGTGAGATGAAGCGGACGCGGTCGAAGCCGCAATTGATGCCCATGGTTTGCTCGCGAACCTTCGGCATACCGCTGAAGTTCATCACCGACAGAAGCGCCAGTGTCAAGAATTTATGAGCGATCGTGCTGCCGCTTCGCGGTTCGGATCTACGTGGATGAATTGATGGTCATGGGTCGCATCGGCGAAGAGGTTGATCATCGCCTGATCAATGGTGATCCATTTGGATGTGCCGAGTTCCTGCCCAACCAAGCTCGACACGTCCGAAAGGGAAATCTCATGCACGCGACCTCACATGATTGTTGTCCCTGACTGATCCTGGCTTGTGAGAGCGCAAGCAGGAGTTTTAGTCTTATCGGACCCGTCGTGCTGAGCCGAAGCATTCGATCCAGTAGGAGAAGGCACCCAGCGCCTTACGCGCCGGGCGAAGGCATCAAGATAAGTCAGCACGACAGGCACAAAGACCAAACTGAGGAGGGTGGAGGATATCAACCCGCCGATGATTGCATGGGCCATTGGGGCGCGCTGCGCGCCGCCTTCGCCCAAGCCTAGGGCTGTTGGGAGCATACCGAAAATCATGGCGAGGGTCGTCATCACGATCGGCCGGAGTCTTACCGCTCCGGCATCTGCAAGGCTCTGACGCAGGCTTTTGCCTTCGCGAACGCCTAGATTGGAGTAGTCGACCAGAAGGATCGCGTTCTTTGTCACCAAACCGATCAGCATCAGGATGCCGATCATCGAGAACATATTGAGTGTGGAGCCCGTAAACAGAAGGCCAAGCAGGACACCCATCAAGGATAGCGGCATTGTCATGATGATGGCGATTGGCTGGATGAAGGAGCCGAACTGAGAAGCCAAGATAATGTAGATGAAGATGACGGCCATCGCCAGCGACTGGAGTGCATAGGCGGTGCTCTCGGTCAGGTTCTCCGCATCGCCGCCGAATGAAATTCGAAACCCCACTGGGATATCCATCTTTGTCATCGCGGCCTTCAGATCGGCCACAACGTCGCCCAACGTCCTTCCTTCAATGTTGCTGGATATGCGAATGTCCCGGGACAGATCCTTGCGGGTGATCTGAGCAGGCGCGGTGCTCTCGACGACATCGGCTACCTGATCGAGTAAGACCATTATCGGCTTGCCATTGTCGTCCATACGAGCGGTGGCGATTGGAAGATTACGGAGCTGTGCGGCGTTCTCTCGGCCGGCGGCGGGGAGGCGCACCACGACATCGTGGGATTCTCCGTCAGGGCTGTTCCATACAGATATTGCATCACCCGCCACTAGTGACCTGAGTGTATCGCCTATCGTTGCGATCGAGACGCCGAGATCGCTCGCCGCCTCGCGGCGCACCCGAACAGCCAGCGTTGGTCGAAGCTTTTCGATTGAAGATTCGATCTCCGTAGCGCCCGGAATGGCCGCAAGCACCGAGGTGATTTGATCGGAGATCCGTCGCAGCTCCTCGTCACCATCCCCGAGGATCGACAATTGTAACGGCTTTATCGATCCGACCACTTCCGAACGCTGTCCAACTGAGATTTCGAGGCCGGCGATCCTGGAAAGCCGCCGGCGGATAGGACCGAGGGTTTCCGCCGTCTTCAGCCTCCTTTGACTGCTGTGCACAAGTTGCACGGCCACCAGGGCCTTGTTGAAGCCACGCATTTCCCCGGAATTGATAGTGGAATACGTCGAGGAGACATAATTGAATTCTCGCAGTGCTCGTTCGATCTGACCGACTTTCGCGGCCATGTAATCGAGGGAAGCGCCTTCGTTGGCTTCCAGCGATATGCTCACTTCTCCCTGGTCGGGTGGCGGCAAAAACTCAGTTCCGATGCGCGGAACAAGCAGCAGGCTGACGACAAACATGCCTAGGACAATAGCAATTGTCGTTTTCCGGTAGTCGAATGTGAAGTAGATAACCGACCGATAGCGGCTTGCAAGTCCCTCGAACCATTGATCGAACCGCTCAATCAGTTGCCCGAAGAAGCCTCGCTTGGCAGTTTTTTGAGATTGGGGATCGCGCCAAATGCTCGACAGCATCGGATCAAGAGTAAAGGACACAAAGAGCGAAATGAACACGGCCACGGCTACGGTAACGCCAAACTGAAGGAAAAAGCGACCGATCAGCCCGCCCATGAAGGCAACCGGCAGAAACACAGCGACGATGCACAGTGTTGTCGACAGCACTGCAAGGCCAATCTCGTTGGTACCATCCAGGGCCGCCCTTACAGGATCCTTGCCCATCTGTAGATGGCGAGTGATGTTTTCACGTACGACTATCGCATCGTCAATCAGAATGCCGATGGACAAGGAGAGTGCCATAAGAGTCATGATGTTCAGCGTGAAGCCGAGAGCGTAAATTGCCGCGAATGTGCCAATAACTGAAATGGGGAGGGTAAGGCCGGTGATAACCGTGGATCGCCAGGAGTTCAAAAATATGAACACGATCAGCACTGACAGAACACCTCCTTCGACCAGCGTTCGCTGTACTTGGGAAACCTGGGAAGCAATGGGGCGGGAGTTGTCACGTGTGATGGTGAGTTGGACGTTGTCCTTTGTCAGTTCTGCGTTCAGCGCGGAAACTTCCCTGCGAACTGCGGACGCAACCTCGACCGTGTTGGCGCCTTGGACCTTGACGATGTGCAAACCGAGAGTCGTCTGGCCTTGGTAGTTTGCAAGGCTGGTAACTTCGGCGCCTGTGTCGAGAATGGTTGCCACTTCCGAAAGGTAGACGGGATAGCCATTTCTTTGAGCGACGATGATGCGGTTGAAGGCTGAAGTATTCGCAATGCGTCCCTCGACCGTTACGATTCGCTGATTGATGCCGGATGTAAGCGTTCCCGCCGCCCGATCCTGGTTTTCGCCTCGGATTGCTTCGATGACGGTGGCGACAGCGAGGCCGTAGGCCCCGAGACGATCAGGGTCCACAACAACGAGAACTTGCCGCTCGCTGCTGCCAATCAGTGAAACTTGGCCGACGCCCGATATAACGCTCAGGCGATTGTTGATCACGCGAGTGGCAAGCGTGGTGATTTCGGGCAGCGTCCGGCTCGTCGAGGACACTGCAACAGAGAGGATTGCCTGGCCTTCGGGCTTGTATCGCGTGACCTGAGGGGTCGCCACTGCGTCGGGAAACTTAGTTTCAAGACGCGCAACCCTGTCGCGCACCTCCTGTGCCGCGTCTTGTGAATCGACATCGACTTCGAACTGCACCACGACGATCGAACGCCCTTCGTAGGATTCCGAGGTGATGGTGTCGATTCCGCCGATAGTGTTGAGCGCCGCCTCAATCGGCCGTGAGATCTCGCTTTCGACCGATTCGGGCGATGCTCCGGTGTAGGTGGTCGCGACCACTACGACTGGCAGGTCGGTCTCGGGGTAGTGATCGACACCGAGTCGACCATATGAAAACAGACCAAGGACAAGGATCATCACCATCATCATGGTAGCGAAGACCGGATGGTTGATGCTGATACGTGTGAGGAACATCCCTCAGATGCCTTCGATGATCACGGGCGTATTGGCGACGAGATCGGGCAATGGGGCGGTTACGATAACATCGCCCTCGCTCACTCCCGACACCTGCACAAGATCACGGTCGCTCCAACTCCTGCCGAGCCCGACAGGTCGCCTTTGCAAAACGCCCGCTTTCACCTTGAGAACGAAAAAACCATCTGCGTCGTGTCGGATTGAAGCCGCCGGTAGTGCGATGACATCCTTCTGGTCGTCTACTCTTAGATCGCCGATGGTGAACATTCCGCCTCTCAACAGGCCTTCCTCGTTGTCGACGGCGATGAACACTCGCACAGCACGGGATCCGGCTTCGGCGGTGGGCGAGATACGAGCGACCTCTCCGGAAAACGTCCGGCCCGGAAAGCCCTCTACCGTCAGCTCTACGGGCTGCTTGAGGCGAATGAGCGGGATCCGGCTTGTGGGTACACCGGCGTCAACTTCCAGCCGATTGAGCTCGACAATAGTCATCAGTTGGGTATTCAGCGGAACTGTCTGGCCCTCTTCAACCGAACGCGCAGCAATAACGCCACCGAACTCGGCTCGCACTTCTGCATGGGAGAGCGATCGTTCGGCATCCGAAACCTCGGCCTGTTTCGATCTTAGCTGCGCGCGAAGATCAAGCACATCCGCCAGCGCAGCAAGCCTCGTGGCCTCCGATGCCGCGCGTCGTTCACTAAGTCGCGTGTTTCGCTCAAGCACTGCCTCGGCGAGGTCGGTCTGCGCGCGAAGGGCATCCGCCTCTGCTTTTCGCCCCGTCACCGCCGATTCGAGAGCTCCCCTTTCGAAACGGACGAGGAGATCGCCGGCATTGACCACGTCCCCGATCTGAACAGGTAGCTCAATGATCGTCGAGGATACGCGTGAGGTCAGTGTAGAACGTCGAATGGGCGTGAGAGAGCCGACTATACGAACGTCGTTTGCCATGTCTTGCCGGACGGCGGTGCTTACGTCGGCTTTGGCAAGCTCGATCGGGCTACCGTGTTTAACCTGCCCAATTGCCCGACCTTGCGAAAGAACGATGGTCACGGCCAAGCTTGTGGCGAACGCCAGTTTCTGGAGATTGCACTGAGCAGATATCGTCATCTGGAGCTCTATTCGACGTTTGCTTAATACGAGGTGTGGTGCTTTACGACGGAGGAACGTTGCCAACTATGAAAATGGGGCCATCATTCGACCGTTACCGATTTCGCAAGGTTGCGCGGCTGGTCCACGTCGGTCCCCATGGAGACGGCCGTATGATAGGCGAGAAGCTGGAGCGGCAATGAGAAGATCATCGGTGCGATGATCTCGTCGACGAACGGCAGCACGATCGTGTGCATCGTGTCGAGTTTCGAGGCGGCTGCTCCTCTCTCGTCGGTTATGAGGATGATCCGGCCGCCACGTGCTGCCA
>Ga0315915_1005884_pt1 | contig 15162 bp, 11 predicted proteins | sample MpolbnodulesMG_FD_207738 | JGI IMG/M metagenome (GOLD analysis project Ga0315915, IMG submission 207738) | Medicago polymorpha root nodule microbial communities from Los Angeles, California, United States - branched nodules | ecosystem: Host-associated > Plants > Roots > Nodule | place: USA... | reverse complement strand
CACAAATTGCAGAGAAGGTGGTTGCAGAGTTCGTGGCCATACACTTCGTACACTGTCCTTTGTCAACTCTGGTGAAGTAGCTTCTGGTGAGATATGCTTCTGATGTTCAGCGCTTCTGATGTTCTTGCTTCTGATAACTAGCGCTTCTGATGACGTGTCTTCAGGAGCTCTTCTTCAGACTCGTTTCTTCAGACGCAGCACTTTAGAGGCAGTTCTTCAGACGCAGTTCTTCAGACGCAGTCTTCCAGATGCTTTAAGCTTCAAATAAATTCCTTTACTCTTGAACCTGTTCAATCAGAATCTCTAAGAATAGTACTTTGATTATGGATCCTGCACACTTGAACAAATTGTTTAGCATATCCAATTGATTATTTTTAATACCTTGTTATTGTCAAAACTCAATAGGTGACTTGTGAAACACCCTTGTTCCAACAGAATTTGCGGTTGTGTTTTTGGATTTGTTTCTTGCGGTGAGTGTGAATGATTTTGGGTGTAGGAGTGACACCTTTTTGAATACGGTTGCGTCAAATTTTGTCGGTGTCTGGTTGGAATTGTGATAAGGGACGAAGTGGGAGTGTGTGTTTCTGAGTCATGTGTAGAGCTTCCATGGCCAAAGAGAGGGATTGATGAGGGTATTTTTGTTCAAAGGAAGAAGAAGGATGATGAAGGTATTTTTGTCCATTCTCATGTCATTTTGCTAATTTGATGATGTGGCAGTCTTTAAGTGGGTTAAGGGACGAAATTTTAAATGATTAAACTTTGTAAGGGTAATTTGTTATGATTAACGATTACATGGACCAATTTGTAAATGACCCCCTAATTGCAGGGACGCAATACATATTAAAGTCTTTAATTAATGGCTTATTACCACTCTTCACGATTATATGAATTTATAAAGAAAGATATTTTTTGGAAAATTTTACTTAGATTACCACTCTTTACGATCAGAGTTAACTAGCTTATTACTTTCATACAAGCGGAACAAAACTTAGAGAATATATTCTTACTTCTACCAGATACAATTCTAAGATACATATATGTACCTTCTAAAGTCAACGAGACTGGTCAAGACATTTGTTACACTCCACTCATAATGTGATTGTATCTTACTATGAGATTGTAGCAATTATAAACATATATACATTCAAGGTATATAATATCATCACACACATATATAAAGGTCTTTTAAATATTATAATGTGACTTAAGTTCAAGTGATATATATTTGCGAAAGTAGACTAACAAACTTTGAACTTAGTTCCTAAGGTTTTCTGTTTGAAATACTTTCTCTTCCAAATCTATAACTTTGTTTACAATTTTGTCACAACCAATGTTTATGAGTTAAAAGAAAATGGGTACCAGTAGAACTGCTTATTTTTTTTAGAACAGACTAAACTTTTGTTTTTGTCTGTAGACCTTCATTTTGACATTTTATCTATATTTTTCTTTTTCTTTGATAACTAAGTTCTATTAGTACCCCACTCCAAACTTAAGATGAAAAAATTTTGAAAACACAATCAAAGGAACATAAACAACTATCATTATTTGAAGCAAAGACGTAGGAGCAAACAGAAATAGGAATGCAAGAAGAAATTGATACATGATTTTTTGTGTTGCGAAAACATTATTTGAAGGTGTGTGTAAATTTGTTTCTACTCACATTTAACAAACAACAACAAAGGTTGTTACAAATAGAGAGCGATATGGATGGTGAGAGATAAAATATTGGAGAAGAGAGAACGAACGAGAGGCACAAACATTCGAGAGGAGAGTCGCATAAATAGAATACTATTTGTAAAAGAGGCTTATTTAATCCTATGAGGTTTTTAACCCAATTTTAATAGGATTAGAAGTATGTTTAATTTAGGGTTAAATGTTAAGGTTTAAATATGTCATTAGTTTCTGCACTTTTACCATATTTTAACATTAGTTTGTGCATTCTTTTTTCGTATTGGTCCCTGCACTTTATAATTTTTTTTGTGCAATTAGTCCTTCGGTTAAGTTTCTATTAAAAAAAAAATTAACAGTGTGTCATGTAGATCAATTATAACACAGCATGTGACACACTAAAAGACAAAATATTCAGAATTAAAATATTCCAACATTTTATTCATTATTTTTTAAGTTAAAAATATGATTAGTCCATGCACTTTATATTTTGATCCATGCACTTTGATATTGATCCCTGAACTTTTTTACTTTTAAATCTTCCTATGATATTATTATATTTTATTATTATTTTGTTCATTGTTTTTATTGATAATAATTATAAAAAAATATAAATAAAAATCCTTTTTAAAGAATGATTAAGCTTTAATCCTATCGTATCGTTTTCTTTCTCAAACTGTCATGTCGCTGCCAACTGAGATATATTCACGAAGACTAATTGACAAATTATTAAAATTGATGAAATAAGAGAATTAAAACTAAATTTTATATTCTTTCTAAAAACAATTTAAATTCTATATTCTTTCCAAAAAAAATTATATTCTAAAATCATAAAATTTATCATAAAATATTTAAATTTAATTATAAATTTAACAAATCCATGTATTTTTACCGTAGCAATATTATTATTTCAAACTCGTTGATTTATAATATGTCATTTGAGTCTTTTTTTTTATCGCTATTGGTATCGAGAAAAACTGGACATTTTTTTTTAACAAACAATAAATTAAAAAAAAGAAGACAAAATGACCATGCATTGACCCTAGCTTTCACCCTATTTTTGAAAGTGAAGATAACACTATCTTAAGAGTGTGTTTGGATGGGGTAATTGAGAAATTTTGAAGAATTTAGAATTTTAGGTAATTCAAATGATTCAATTCAATTGCTTTCATTCCTAAATATTATTGTTTGGATGAAGTAATAAAAAAAATTATTGTCATCATTTTTGGGCAACTTTTATAATTTTAATTTTTTTGGGCCAAATTTGAAAAATAAAACTAGGGGTCAATTTGCAAATTTCAAAAAATTGAGGGGTCAAATTATAATTTTTGGAAAATTTGAGGGGTCAATTGTCAATTTTTTAGAAATTTATTGGGGTCAAATTAAAAAAATTGTAAAATTTGAGGACCAAAATGCAAAATTTGAAATATTATAACAATGAAGAATTTTGAAATTCTTAACTTTTAGGTGTCATTTGAAATTATCTAAATTTAACTTGAACAAAATACTTCATAAATTTCCATCGTTTTGAAAATTCTTCAAATTATTATCCAAACAATGGAATTCACATCAAAGTATTTAAATTCCCTGAAAACATTACATTCGTTCAAAACATTCCCCCATCCAAACACACTCTAAGATCATCACACACACTATGCCTTCAAATTTAATAGCAAATTGTGATGATATCAATTATTCATACATAACTTACTTGAGTAATTATAAGATGTCGAAACACTCTTGGGAAAAAGGAAAAAAATATTGAAACACCTTTATCGTAAGTTACTGGATGTTCTTGCTCAAAAAAAAAGTTACTAGATGTTCACGTTATAATCCTAAGCATTTGTTATGTTTGGAATCAGTAATACTAGGACTTTGAGTGGTTTTATTAAATTTAAATATTTTATTATTATTTTTATGATTTTAGAATATAAAATTTAATTTTAATTCACTTATTTCGTCAAAAAAATTGTTCAATAGTTTATGTAAAAATAGCTAAGTTGACAGGGACACATATTTATAGAAAAAAGACAATGTGATACGATTAAAGCTTAATTCTTTCATTATGAAGGATTTAGTGTGAGGACTAATGTCAAAATATGGTAAAAGTGCAGGGTTCCTAGAGTTTTACTTCGTAATTTATTTTAGCTCATTGTTGTGATTTTATTAGTTTTTCATTTTTTCCCCCGTTTTCCACTACCAAATAATTTTTCTAGGCAACATCTGAAAAATAAATCAAATACCTTATAGACACCAAAACAAAATAAAATACCGTCGAAGAGAACAAAAGCACCTCGAAATGATCATAAATGTGTCCCGCGTGATCTTGCAATATCAAATTCCATTTTACAATCCTTTCAATCAATTCAAGAAAGTTGACATTACAGTATTGATATAATTTATGTTTTTGAAACTTTTAGAAAAATAAGATCAAGATTAATTTCGAAGGCTCATTTTCAACTAAAATATAGTTTGACTAGTTATGAAAATTATCCCAATTTCTTGGATAATAAATATCACCAATATTTTCAACATTAGTGACACACATTATTTCCAACAAAGGGCCAACAAAATATTTCCAATTTCTTTGATAATAATTTTTTTTGGCACATTATTAAGAAAAACCCAAAAAAAATTATAGGAGGGTGTATATAGAAATATTTGTGTTATATGAGGGTATATATAGCAAATCTTGCTAAAAAGGCCTAAAACATAAATAGACTAGAGTCCAGCTCTTCATTATGTCAATATTTAGAGCCATTAAGTGAACTTTGCTATATAAACCCCACATAAACCAAATATTTCTATATACACCACCTTCATAAAAAAAATAAAAAAAATTAGGGCCGACATGGATCCTAGGCCGTCGCACCCCTAACCTATGCCTAGGGCCAGCCCAGAGTGCAAGTACTAATGACATATTTAAAACTTATTTTCTTTTTTGTATATTCTAAGAAAATCTTGATAAAAAAAAAATGGAAGAATTTTTTTAACAAAATTAAATTGAAAAATTAGAGTAATAAACACGTGCATATGATCTTTGAGAAAATCGGATAATCTCAACAAGATAATACTAGTACTACTAATTGCATGAATAACGACCTCAAAGAGAATGGGTGTCCGAAGTGGCGGCATTACCAAATTAATGATTCATGAATTACTTATATATATACGTGTGGCTCACTCCATTTCTCAATTTTTTTCACATTTTCACAATTTCTCTCTTTCGCTTTCTTCAATGGCGGAAACTTCAACCCTATTCAGATTCAGATTCTCTTCTCCACCATTCAACAATTCCATCATTTCTCCTTCTTCCAAACCTCCTTTCTCATTCAACAACAACACCAAATCTTTCCATGTTTCTCCTTCTACCTCTCATCCTCGTCTTCTTCGTTTCTCCCCCAAAGCAACCCATTCCTCCAACGATTCCTTCGAGTTCTTCCCTTGGTCCGATGACGATAACGGTTCGCTCTTCAATTTCATATATTTCTTTTTCTTGATTTTGTGTGCCAAAGATTAGGGATCTTTAATCAGAAAGTCTGAATTTTAGGGAAATTTTGTTGGTTTTCATGGATTGAGAATTATGTATATAAATTATTCTGAGTTTGTTTCATTTTTCTCACAGAAATTCAATGGGTTTCTCAGGACAAATTTACCTTCTTCACCACTGATGGACTCATCCAAATTGGAGGCAACATGGTTCCTCGTCGCGTCAAGTCTTCTGATGTATGCTTTAACATTCTATTTTCCTTTCAGTTTAAACACTAAACAATTAAAGTCGAATTGAATTATCTTCATTTGTTTTACTATGGAGATTGCATTGCATTGCATGTATCTTTTTGGTTCGTACATTGCAACACTTATCTTTTGTCAGGAACCATCTTATTGTTTAAATCCATTTCAATGTCATATTCTTTTAGATTAGCTAAGCAGGTTCTCATATTTCACAGAAGCAAGGGAAATCTCAAACTGCTAAAAAATATCAGCGGTATCAAGAGAGCAACTACATGGATCCCAATCAAGGCCTTTGTCTAGGTGCACTCTTTGATATTGCAGCTACAAATGTAAGTACCTATTCTGTTGATTAAACATCCTTTATGAGTAATAGTTTGCTATCTTATAAATTTGAATGTCCTCTTTCCAGGGACTTGATATGAGCAGAAGACTTTGCATTTTTGGTTTCTGCCGCTCAATTGAGATGCTTAGTGATGTGGTGCATGATACTGTATTGGAGCATGGTGGGGAGGTAGGTGCTACGTGATAATCATTTTTCTTTTAGCTATAAAACAATGGCTAATTCTAGTGTGCACAAGCGACATAGGTTGTGTACCATGCACAACATTTTACCACCACTAAAATACCACTTGATTTGATGCTACACTCGCTTGATTGAGATGCACAACATTTTAATGAAACTTGTATTTTGGGTTAACGGGAGCAAGAGAGCAAGGGTTTGATTTGCTAGAGGTTTGAGCTTGTAGTTAATTAGGCCACATATGTTAATTGATGTTCTACAACTTGTAATATTCTATCATTTTTATTCTGTTTCCATTAGAATTAGAACTATTTATCTGTTCTCTTTTCTCTTTGTATCATCACATAACACAACTACTACATCTTCCAATTTGCAGAAGACACGAGAACATTAAACAAAGTATGATCCTTTGATTTCTTCTTCCTTCCACAATCTCATCATGTTTTGCGTCTTCTACCTCATCCAATTTTAGGTTCTGAAATCTTAATCCCATATCATTTCCCATCTGGTTTCAATTCCTCTTCTGAATTACTGGGTTGTGATCTGTGATCCGAATTTGTGCTGAAATGTAAAAAAAAATTGTTTTTTGGGCTTGTGCATTTTTAGTTCAGTGGAGCCCTACCCTTTTGAGGCGTTGAGTGAGCTATCTTTGAAGTTTGTTTTGCATCGTCAATTTCAGATGTGGTTCTGTCACTGAAGAGACTGTAAGGATAGGAAGGATGAGAGTGGCTGAGAGGAAGATGGGGAATGATTTTGTGGACTGGGTATAGCATCAAATCTTGTGGGATTGTTTGTCTAGTGATGGAAATATATGGTGCATGATACAGAACATATGTCACTTGTGTACACTAGAATTAGCCTGATATTTTCTTTTGGCAAAGACAGAATTAGCCTAAAATAATATGTCCTAGTTCTTACTATGTTGAAAAAATTGTACGCAGTTGCAAACGTTAGAATTTCTTTAAATGTTCTGCTTATAAATCATCCAAAGGATGACCTTAAAAGAATAATGCTATGCTACACACAAAAATCAGGGATACCAAAACTCTTGTTTTACCTTTAGATCTTTGGAGGGTAACATCAATAATTTTCTCCACATATCCACAAGCAAGCCCGCAGTGTATACTGATTTGCTTTATTTGTTGTTCCAACAAATCTAGCATGTTAAATTTACATCTTTTAATATACCAGTTCTTCAGTTCAATTTCCATCGTTAAGTTAACCAATTACAGGAGTTTGAATTATAAAACCATTCATTCACCTGCTATTGAACAATCATCATAACTGTATTTTTCCTATTTTCCTTAGCTAATTATCTTAATATTAATAAATAGCTGGAATTTTTATGAGTAATTGCATGTTTGGAAAATCCTGGAAGTTGGTTGGGTTGGTTGGTACTTAGTACCAGCTATTAAAGGGTAATGCTGGTAAAACGCATGCTCAGGGAAGCTTTTACTTGGCAACTTTTCTGTTGCAGTGTCAAATATTTAGATTTTTTTCGTTCACTTTTTCTGTTATCACATGTCAACCCATGTTCTCTGATCATTCGAGCTAATTTTGTATGTGACACAGGTGATTGCCGCAGAGAAGGCAAGCAGAGGTGATTTGCATGAAAAGCTAACCATGACTGTTGCAGTACCGTTACTATGGGGCGTTCCTCCAGCTTCTGAGACACTTCACCTAGCTGTTAAAAGTGGAGGAGGAATCGTAGACAAGGTCTATTGGCAATGGGACTTTCTGTAGATATATTCTAGGTCTTCTAACCATTCTTTGTGCACTCTGTATATAAAAATTAGTAGTATCTCTGTATATGCACAAAAAAGTTGATGTCATTGTATCTCTGTACATGTACACAGAATTATTTTCATGTCAATATCCAATTGTCTGTTCTATCTGGCCATAATAAATTGTTGGTTGTGGCGTTAGAACTTAAACTTGAAATTTGACTATGATTTGAATATATGATATATCTGCCCTGGTGTTAAATTTCCACTTGGTCTGAAAATTCCATCTGCCTTAACTCGTATATTTTAATGTGAGTTTGTTTTTTCTTTCAATTTCTCATTAATATAATTTGATTAAAATAATTTTATGTTGTCAAAGTAAAAGTGATGAGTGGATGAAATTTACAAACAATGCAAGTTGGACAGTGCTCTATTAAATATTTTTTTGGGTGAAATTTTCGAAGAAAATAGTAATAAATGTTGAAGAAAATATATAGCACCAAAAGCATGATAATATGAAGTGGGATTTTGGCGGTGACTGTTTTGTACAGTAACAAGTGTACCACCCTCTATCTCTGGTATGGTTTGGTCTATTCATATGATTGGCCAGTCATTTCTTCCTCTTAACTTTCGCATTCAAACTTTCACAAAAGATAGCATTACCGAATTTTCAATATCATTGTGAAATAATTAACCCACTTTTTTCAATTTTCTTATTAAAATAGAAATGATTTTAAACATACTTCAAAAATTATCTACCGTCTCTTCGCCTAAATTGGCCACATTTGCCCTAGAACTTAAACTTGATACTCCCTCCGTTTTTAAATATAAGCAAATTTTGACTTTTAAGTTCATTCAATTAATGATGTATGCGGTCTATATTATAAATCACATACATCATTAATTAAATGAATCTAAAAGTCAAAATTTGCTTATATTTAAAAACGGAGGGAGTATATCTATATTGGATAACCATTGGAAGAAAAAAAAATCAAACCATAACGTTATTTTCGTGGAACACTGTTTGTTCTTATCCATCAATTTTCATGTTTGAAGCATGTTTGGCTGGTTTTTGTTTTTCCCTGTTAGAAGGATTGAAATAAATGGAGGCCGTGCCAAACTAAGATTCGTTAGATTTTGACAATCGAATCACTTGATAATAATCAGTGAAGTTATGGTGAAGCACAAGTATGCATGTATGGAACTTTTTTATGTATGAAACACAGCGAAGTTATGGTGAAACTTTTCTACACGCATACATATGCATGTGTTTTTGTTCTATGCTTATGAATTCAAATAATCGAAGTGATGAGAGATACAATCATTGACCTAGGTAGGAACTGATGGAATTATGAATTACTGTGGACTGTGTGGGACTTGATAAAATGAACAATGTTATGTTTGACTATGAATTGCTCCATGACAAGTTACACATTTGACACATTTTGTTGATGGCATACTTTACGTTCATTATTTTTTTGGCAGACGGAAAAAAGTACATAGCAGTTTTTTTAGGACTTATTTATTATCCTTGGGTAGACACAAATATAAAAGATGAAACCAACCTAAAAATTGATTTTGCATATATGAAAGAAAGAAGATCTCAATCATATACGAGTTTTTTATTTGAGAATGGGAAAAGGATGTGTCTTTTTGGCATTTCATAGTGGACCATCGTAAACATTTGGTGTTCCACGTCATAGGTCTGCAAGAGGAGTCCTCGAGTGGACTTAGTTTTTATCCTACCAAAGACCTTAGGTAAAGCTTAGTTGCTTGAATCAAGATCCTAAAGCTTGAATTGACCCAAAAAAAAGAAGAGCTCAAGTTGACTTGAGAGAGTATGGGGCAACAAGGACCTGGTTAAGAAGACGAATCCAAAAACCCTAGTCACGACTTTTAGAGTTCTCAAGTTATTGTCCGTTTTTGGATCCGCTCTCCACAGAGTCATGAAGAATCATATAAGAGGTGGGAGCCAAGAAATAACCTAAGTCATTCTAGGCGCTTAAAACACTCTAGTCTACCAAGAGTTTAATGCAATAGTTGACTCAGGTCTATAAAATTCTATTTTGAACATATAAACTCGTCTAACACTACATTTAATAGAAGGAAACTCCCCACCTAGGTAAGAATTATTTTTTTTTTGAAACTATTACTAAGATATTTAATTATTTGATGTTTTTTGTTATAATTTTATAAGACACATAAAGTTGGCGTATTTTGTTGGTCTCAACCCGTGCGAAAAAAACAAATGGGTGAAGAAGTCGATATATAAATTTACTAACTTTTCTATCAATTATTTTCTTGGAAATAAAAAAACAACACAAGAATTTTGTTTCCGATAAAAGGGAGAGATTGTGGATTGAATGAAGAGAGTATAAGTAAACAGTTGCATCACTTATAAACAAACAAGATCACATGTTGATAGCATGTATGATTGACTCTAACTCTACTTGAAAAGCAAAAGATATTCCAAGATAAAAAGCAAAGCAACCTGCAAATGCACCACAATGATACCAAAAAATATCATCTCCCCATTACCAGGAGCAGCTCTAGCAGCCCATTGATGTTGATTTTAAGCCAACCAAAAGGGAGGTCTTAACTGGAATAATAGAAGGAGCTTTACAAGGGTGATAAGAAATAGAATTCTTTTTCTACAAACTTATAATCCATAATGATAGATGATATAACTAACAATGAGAAAACATGAGAAACACATGTTTTTAGCAATTAATTAACATGATATAACTAAGCTAGATATGATATAACTAACTTTTAGTTGCATGATGCATCAAGCAAGGTGGTCAAACATGAGAAAACATGTTCCGACAATCAACATGTTTTTATATCATTTGTATTTGACACTTTTGGCTTCCTAGCAGCAGAGGTTCTTGACCTTCTACGTAGAATTGAAATGACCATGCATAACAATGTCATGTCTCCTAGGTCTATGAATGTTGAGCTTACGAGGTTTAGTTTTGTTATCTAAAAAAGCTTAGTGGCGCAACTTGTTGCATGTTTTGTCTTCTATTCATGTGTAATTAATCCTTGATATATAAAATGTATTTGATAGATTACATTTTTTTAAAAAATAATTGAATGATTTTTTTTAGGCATGATTAATACATTATAATTTTTTACGAAAAATGATAATTTTTTAACATGAAGTGGATTAAATATGAATTTTGTCAAACATCAAAAGTTCAAGATAAAAGTTATGGAAATTTGGACCTAGAAATAAAATTTTGAGATCATTCAAAAACATAAAAGTTTAAGAACAATTAAAGAAATTTGAATTTAGAAGGGACTAAAACTATGTGCTGAAATTTATTATATGGAAGAAAACATATCACAATTTTTATTAGGATTAAATACGAAATTCGCTATGCTTATAGGAATAAAAACTTGTTTAACCATATTATTTATTTAGTTTTTTTAAATGATATTGAATATTTTTATTTATTTTTAATGTATGAGTGATCAATATTGTTTTTAATTTTTTGGCTGAAATGAAATTTTGCTCTTCCTGACAATTTTGGTCTCCCATTTTTAATTGATAGAAAAGGGGGAACAAAAATTGCAAAATTATGAATGAGGCGACCAAATTTGTGGTTTTTACGAAAATATGAAGATCAAAATTGTATTTAAACCAATTTTTTCTTTTTGTAGAACTTGTGAGTTTTATGTTAATTTCTCTTATATAAAAAAATCTAATATTTTAATATGCTTTAGATCTTAAAATGTATCGGACCAGCGTCATGTAAAAGTGCGCAATAAATTAATCTAAAATCTTTTTGAAAATTTTATTAAAAAAAATGACTTGATTATTTAATAAGAATTTTTAATTTTATTGTGAAATTGAATATTCATGATTTTTTTTTGAACTAGTATAACGGCTAGAAATTAATCTGTTATAATGAATAAGTGGGGAGTCGGAGGTATGAACCCCGACCAAACATATATAGTACAATGTCTCTATTAAATGAGATTGAGGATGACAATTGGACCCAAACTCAATTGGCACTCACAAAAAATATCCACGACGGGCATGTAAATACTTAGATTTTTGGGTTTGGGCAAATTTGAACAGGTTTCAGCACGGGTACGGACACTATAGTGCCCAGTTCACCCTACACTCTGCACATTATATATAGGGTTAATTAAGTAAATGGTCCTTATGAATATTCAAAATTTTGTTTTTAGTTCCTACAAAATAAAATCACACTTTTTAGTCTTTGTGACATTTTCCTTAAGCATTTTAGGGACCAAAAATGCTAACGAAATTTTTTTACAGGGACTAAAAATGCCGACGGAAAATTTTTATAGGGACTAAAAATGTTGATGAAAATTTTTATAGACTAAAAAGTGTGATTTAATTTTGTAGGGACTAAAAACAAAATTCTGAATATTTATAGGGAACATTTACTTAATTAACCCTTATATATATTATACTTATAATTTAGGGTTAAATATGTTTTTGGTCCCTATAAATATACCAACTTTTCGTTTTAGTCACTCTAAAATTTTCCATCAACTTTTAGTCCCTCAAAATTTTTTCATCTTCACTTTTGGTCCCTCCTTTAAAGTAAACTCATAAGTAGAATTCATATTTTTGAATAAAATTTTGCAGAAATAATTCATAATATTATAAGAATCTCTCCCAAAAAAATTTAGAATTTTTTAACAATACATGAATTTAATATGAATTTTTATATTTTTTAAGGTTAAAAATTCATATTAAATTTATGTTTTGTTAAAAAATTTAATTTCTTTTTGGGAAATATTTTTACAATATTCTACACATTTCTGCACAATTTCATTAAAAAAAAACTAAAATTAACTTAAAAATAGGGACCAAAAGTAATGATTGAAAATTTTACAGAGACTAAAAGTTGAAGAAAATTTTAGAGGGATTAAAACGAAAAGTTGGTATATTTATAGGGACTAAAAACATATTTAACTCTATAATTTATAATACTAAATTAGTTAAGTATTCCTAAGTCTTTGATATTTATTGTAACATGCATTTGTTTCTTATACTTTTTGATTCTTTTTATTTGACTAAATACTATGCCTGTAATATTATTTTTTTTGAAGGAATGTGTGTAATATTTTATAAGTTGTTTTAAAAAAAAATTAGATCATATTTTAATTACGTTGTAATGTTCTTTTGTTATTTATTGTCTTTTTATTGTTAAATTGCGTGTAATGGACACGGGTACGGACGCTTAAACGCCCATATGATATAAGGACAAACATCAAACTTGTTGTTCACAAGGTAATAGGTTCAGGTACGAGAATATTTTATAAATACAGGTATGTGGATGAGCAGGTTGATACCCTGGCCAAAGAGTATCCATTACCATATAAATGAGATAAGCACGGGATACTATCAGTCAAAATTTATTAAGCCTAAAGTTGATCCACACGATCTACCAAAAAAATAATAATTTGATCCACAGGAACTAACACATATAGCAATAAATCCATATTACTTTGACCGGTTGGACAATATCATAAACTTAATTATCTGTGTAAAAAATAGATCAATTTAAAATTGATAAAATAATAATGTCAATATTTTTTACCAAATAATTAGAGATTGTAAAATATTAATTTACCCGATTTTTTTTCTCACTTTTACCTAAAAATTGAAGACACCTTGTAGGTACCAATTATGATTGTTCTATATGTATCGTTGTTTTTGATTGTTTAAGGTTTTGTTTTCAACATTAAAAAAATATCCATATAGCAATGAATCCATATTATTTTGACTGGTTGGACAAGATCATAAACTATACTTTTTTTCTTTTGAATAAATCATAAACTATACTTATATTTATAAAAAATACATCAATGTGATAAAATGTTTATTTTTTTAATCACGTTTTTACCTAAAAATTGAAGATACCTTGAAATGTACTAATTATTATAATTGTTCTATATCCATCGTTATATTTTGATTGTCTTATGATTTTTTTTCAAGCACTATAAAAATGTTTTCGTTGTAAGAAAGAAAAAAAAACTCTATACATTCCACCTCAAGGGGCGACTAAAGTGGTTGAGAAGAACATAACACCTTACATTTCAGATGTTATTTCTCACCTTATATACCTCCAAAATAACAACAACTGTCGAATCCACAACTGCAACTCACTGTCGATGATTTCACGGAAGCTGCCATGGCCAATAAAATTGGTCTCACCTCCCTAATGATTTTATTACGTTGGCAATGAAAGTGGGCTATAAGGGTGGCGGAAACCACAACTCCCTTTCATTGCTAACATAATAAAATCATCGGGAGATGAGACCATTATTATATCATTAATTTAACAGTTATATATGTAGCTTCATAGGTATAGCATTGATATATAGCAGCTTCAGACGGAGGGTCTTTAGCAACATTACAATGGGTTTTCTGCTTTTGAGGACACACGTTGTCCTTATTTTCTTTTTCTATTTAATAAATAGTAGTATAACAAAGGAAAAAACAAAAGAAAATAACATATCCAATATAAAAAGGAAATAAATGAAACAAAAGCAGGATTCGTGAAATTCGCTATCTTTGCTCTAAAATCAGAAGAAATCAAAGTTATGTACCTTCCATGAAATGAGACCACCTTTGTAGGTGATGGGTTGGTGGATACCTTTGCGAAATATAGCATCGCTCTAAAATCAAAGTTAATTTCAAAATTGAATATATCATTGAATGTATAATATATAATTTATGGTTTCCACTAACATTTTTTATGTTTTAAACATATCAAAGTGGTGGAAAGTGGTAAGTTGCGGATTTAAACCCGTACCCGAGCTTATAAAAAATCTATATAGTCTTTCATCATCCAAGTTACATTTACCGAACAATAAATTCGTAGGGGAGGAGATGATGTCCAAGTTTAATGTAGAAAATGCCTTAGGGTTCAAAGTGCATCTACTAATAGATTTACATCTATCTTTCTCGAAGGGGACTACCGGGGTTCGAATATGAAAACCCAAGGATCAAAGTCGTATCTTTCTATCACTATACCAACTCATTGGGATTGATTTTTTTTCTTTCTTTCTGAAATACTCTTGACTATTTATCATCTCATCTCATTTTTTTTTTCTCTTTACAATAAATAATGAGAAATAATTTTGACAAAATAATAGTTAATACTATTTTGAGCTTAAAGAATGGCAAAGAAAAAAAAATAAAAACATCTAAAACGAGACAATTAGAAAGGAACATAAGGAGTATAATTTTATTCATGAAGTTCTATAATCTACAAGACTGCAAGTTTGCAACACAATATCTTATTGCATGGTATTATTAGATTTACAATTTTAGTTGAGTGCATGAACTACAAATATATTTTGCCTCATTTGGATTGACCAAAGGAAATTTTAAGGTCTGTTTGTTTTGGAGCGTGGTGGCTCAAAAAGTCTATTCCCCTTGTCATCATAAAAAATTGCACCTGGAAATTGCATTGGTTTGCATTTCTCACCCATCAATATGGTCTTCTTCCACAAACATCTTTC
>Ga0315915_1005882_pt1 | contig 15162 bp, 6 predicted proteins | sample MpolbnodulesMG_FD_207738 | JGI IMG/M metagenome (GOLD analysis project Ga0315915, IMG submission 207738) | Medicago polymorpha root nodule microbial communities from Los Angeles, California, United States - branched nodules | ecosystem: Host-associated > Plants > Roots > Nodule | place: USA... | reverse complement strand
AATCCATCTGCTTCTGATCAGTGACTTTAGTAGGAGAAAACGAAGAAAAAACTAACACAATTCAACCCCCCCCCCTGTATTTTTCTCACCTTCATATTAGTCATCTAACTTATATGTAACATCTACTTTAGCATCCAATATAGAACTTTAACTCACACTTGACACATTGACATCTCTCTATTAAGTTTGAGACTCTTTGCGACTGGGATATAGAGACATAATAAAATAAAGTTAGACGGATGCACAACATGCTAAATAAGGTGGGTTGATGGTGGCTTTATACAAAGAGTTTTTATCCCTTTCTTTCATGATAAATAAAGAATTAAACAAATGAAATCCAAAATAGAAGAAAAAAATTCATCATAATGTTAGGACTTTTGCGGGAGCGTAAACTTGGTTGGATAATCACATTAAATTAAGAGCAACTACTCAAGTGAGATTAACATCACATCTTCATCCAAATCATAAAGGCATTGAATTTATGGGTCATCTCACTTAGATCATTATCACTATATTCTCTTGCATCCAATCTGAAACTTTAACTCATATAAGACATGTTAAGATCTATCCCTTTAAGTGTGAGACTCTCCACATCTGTGATTTGGTAAGAAAAGCAAATAAAAATAGATGACGACATATCATGGTAAAAATGGTGAGTTGGTGGTGATTTAATGGAGGGAGGTTTATGTTCCTTTCTTTCATGAGAAGTTACGAAATAAATTAGAAAAGAAAAGAAAATAAAAAAATAACTTGAACATGAGAGAAATGATAAGGAAAAAAAGGAGTGTGTGCTTTTATGGGAGCGTATAAGGAATAGAGTGAATTGTCGATAATTTTACTGGTTCGATTCAGGAGTTGGACATTTTTTAGAAAATATTTAACCAAAATATTAGACTAACTAAAAAAACGTCACATTATTTTACAATTTCTAATAAGTATTTATTTTGTCAAATCAACAACACACATACACTTTTTTTCCATTGTCAAATTTCACCAAAGAATAAAAGTCAAGGAGTTTGAAGTAGTTGAGGTTGAATAACAAAAAAAATATAGCATAAAAGAGAATGACATTCAATAACTAAAGTTTAAGATAAGAAAAAAAAAACCAATTGACAACTGAAAACTAACAAAATAAATTATCATAATATTGGGATTTTCGGGTGAGTCTTCACCGGGTTGGATGATCGTATTACGTTAGTAACAACCATACAAGTGAGATTAATACCGCATCTTTACATAAAACCTTAAGACATTATGTATTTCGGTCATCTCACTTATATGTTGTTCAAAATCTACTCTTCCATCCAATGTATAACGTTAACTCACATTTGACACATTAACATATCCTAATCAATAATGTGACTATCTGCGTCCATAATTATGTAACGTAGTCAAATAAGGTCAAAATTAGGTACAACATGTTCAAAAAAGTTGATTGGTAGTGATTTCATGAAGGGAGGATTATACTCCTTTCATCCATGAGAATAGAGAAAGGAACCTAGATAGAAAAATAAAACAAATATGAAGAAGAAAAAAATTGAACATGGGAGAAACATTAAGGTGAAAAATATGTAGTCTGTTTTGTTTGTGAGAATATAAAAAAAAGATTGAATTATCAGTAATTATGTTGTTTTGTTGAAGGAGTTGAAGATTTTTGGGTAATTATTAAAAAAAATAGACTTAATTAAAAAAATGTTGTATCATTTTAAAATGTCTAATAAACATGTATTTTGTGAATTCATCATGACACATATACATTTTCCATTGTCACACCTCATCATAGATCATATGCGACGGAGTTTGAAAAAATAAAGTTTGAATACAAAAATAGAATGAAAGTGAATGACATCCAAAAACAAAGTTTTACGGTAAAAAATGGTTAATTAAGTAAATGTTCTCCATAAATATTAAGATTTTTTTCAGTCCCTTGAATATTTTTTTTGTATATCCGGATTTTTTGCAAAACATGAAGATCTTGGATTTTTTTTCCAAGAGCGGGGGATACTTTCTCCCACACTGGACACAGTTGAGCACATAAACGAATTCCTTCTATCATTGATTCCAGGAGACGAAAAGGAATATATCAGTTCTGATTCGGTTTGCAAATCAGACGAGAATAATGATGTACAAAGCGTCAAGTTATGGATTTGATAAAGAGAGCGACAAAGCTGCTATGTCAAAATTAATAATATGGGATGAGGCACCAATAATGCATCATTATTGTTTTGAGACATTTGACCGAACCATGTGTGATATAATGTCTTATGATGGTGTCGATAATACAGTCAAACCATTTGGGGGTGTTTCTGTGGTTTTGGGCGGTGATTTCAGACATATTTTGCCAGTGATAAGAAAAGGATGCAAACAAGACATACTTGCTTCAGCCATCAACTCATCAAAGTTGTGGAGTCACTGTAAGGTTCTCACACTTACAACAAATATGCGTTTACGTGCTTCAACCGTTCGTGTCGAGTAAGATGAGATAAGAAAGTTTGTCGATTGGATGCTTTCAATTGGAGATGGAATAGGATCCGCCAATGAGAGTGGAAAAATTAACGTACTCATTCCTGATGAGTTGCTGATAAAAGATTCCTCTGATCCGTTGTGTTCTCTGGTTGATTTTCTATATCCGTATTTTTTGCAAAACATGAAGATCTTGGATTTTTTCCAAGAGCGGAGGATACTTGCCCCCACACTGGACGCGGTTGAGCACGTAAACAAATTCCTCCTATCATTGGTTCCAGGTGATGAAAAGGAAAATATCAGTTTTGATTTGGTTTGCAAATCAGACGAAAATAGTGAGGTACAAAGCGAATGGTTTACCACCGAATTCTTAAACAATGCCAAGTTTTCCGATATTCCAAACCACAAGTTGAGATTTAAAGTTAGATGTCCAATTATGTTGGTGAGGAGCATTGACCAAGCAACTGGATTGTGCAATGGGACTAGGTTGATTGTAGACAATCTTTGGAAGAACTTTATCGGTGCAACTGTTATTACCGAAAAAAATGCTGGTGAAAAAGTAATTATTCCAAGAATGAACTTAGTTTCGAGTGATCCTAAACTTCCTTTCAAATTTACTACGAGACAGTTCCTGTTGGCTTTGTGTTTTGCAATGACAATAAATAAAGGTCAGGGTCAGTCGTTGTCTCTTGTTGGAACCTATCTTTTCGAACTAGTTTTTACTCATGGACAGTTGTACGTCGATGTGTCGAGAATCACTTCCAAAAAGGGATTGAAAATTCTTATACTGGATAAAGAAAATCGCGTGTGTACTGAGACCACTAATATTGTGTACTGTGATGTTTTTCAGAATGTTTAACCGGTCCTTCCTGATGACGCAGGTGGGTATGAGTTTTTTTTCTCTTTTAAACTTCGTTGTAATATATATATATTTTATTTGGATATGAATTAGTTGTTGCTACTTGCAACCATTCTAATAGTTGCGTAAAGAAAGAGTAATGGATTGGTCATGTAGAAAAACTACAATTCTGCAACTAACAATTGAGATCACACTTCTTATTTCATTGTATAAAATTCAATGACATTTATTGTTGTGCAAAGAACAGGCTGAGGAATTGATTTGTTATAGGGACTAATATGTTATATGGAGTAATATTTTTGATCCCTTTTTGACAATATTTTTGGTCTTATGTACCTTCAGGTTTTGGTTTTGTGCTTCAGGTGACGTGATATCATTCAGATGTACACAGGTTGACGTTAATGGAATTTCTATGGCAATGAAATATCATTGACCAATTCCAATAGGTGCAATGCCTTCTCTTCAGCTCCGAAATTAACACTGCCTGATACATTAAGGTGTTTATCTACTGAGACTTCGGTTTTTCTGTTATCGGATAGAGCAACTCAAATATTCTCATACTCAGTTTAATTTTATTTGTAATGTCAGTATCCTTCTGATCTTTCTCATTTTTTCTAATGTAAGTCGTACTCTTTCATTGACCATATTATCAACTATATGTTCTGCTTCATTTTTTTTATACAATCAGCTATATATCCGTCTTTTTTTTCTTTGTTCTTTGAAGCGCCTATGTCTATGTGCATGCACACGACTATTTTGTAGTCCCTTTTTCAAGACTTTTTTGTTGTGTTTTTGTTGATGGGTTATTTTATAATATGCTTAGTTAAAAAATGGGATAGATAGTTGGTGTCTTTGTCGTTGTTTGTTATACTTATTTGTTGCACGATTGAATAATTACAAATTCGTGTTGAATGTTAAGATGAATCAAGTGTATGCACGATATTAACTTTGTATATATAAGGATATCCGCTATAGAAATCATGGAATTTGAAAGAAACTATATATAAGGGCATCTGGTAGAGACGATTCGTTAGGTAGAGACAATTAATTATATATGCAGTGGTAGGTCTCGAGACTCCAACACCCCAGTTATATTCAGAACATCAAAAAAAAAAAACTCATGTCTTCGTGATTAATTTTAGTCATCCGTGTAAAATATTCCGGCATTAAATACTAATATTTCGACGTTACATCCGTTAAATCATTCATGTTTGACGATACGAAAATCCAAATAACTATATACGCGTTGATATTTGTATATAATATGCAATCGAAAATACGATAACGATGCGTTTTATTGATATATTGTGTATAAAATAATGAATTTTCCGTTTAATTAGATTTTATATAAAATAATAATAATAATAATAGTCGTAATTCTAGCCCGTGCTTGACACGGGTTTCCAAGCTAGTTGTACACAAAATCAACATACTTTGTTGAAATACAATGACATTGAGTTATTAATAGGATCTATTTATTAACTTTTTTCTGAGGTGCTGGGTTGCAGAGATTAGGTGCTTATTAAATAATATCATTGAAAATTAAAAAGCAGATAATGTGTACATGCATGACCCACTTAAGCACGCAAAATGGAGTGATATATTGTAGATGTCTTAGTAACTAATTCAATGGGTGTTAGACAATAGTAATTAAGTTAATTTCTAATCAACTAAACAACTAAAGATGTTGCTTAAGCTTGTAATATAATTATCATTCATTCTATTTCATTTTGAAAGTAATTAATTTAGAAACTTATACACTCCCTCAAAAAATTTAAACTCATACATATAAATGATTTTTTTTTAGATAATTCAATTAGTTTGAACCAATGGATTAAAAGTCAAGAGTTCAATTTCTTACAGAAAAATATTAACATAACAATTATCATACTAACATTTAGTTAAATGGATTAAAGTATAGGTAATCTTTGGTTGTACTTTTTCAACAAACTGACTATTTTGATCGATTATTATTTATAAGTGTAGGTACACACTCTTCCTCTCTCTGCCACACACAACACATGCTTAATTAACAAAAAATTGTTTTTTTGAGAGAACAAAGTTTATTATATAAACATACACATGTGAGGGGATTTTCTTTTTCAAGAGTAACAATTGAAAGCTTTGATAGGTAGATCAAACTTACAAAGTTTATACAATTTTAAAAACTAAGTGTGAGTGAAAAAAGTAATTGATAGTTCACTGGACAATATCATCCTAACACTAAATATTCTCTTTACAATACAAAAACTGCTTAGAATAAAATCCATCATACTTATATACAACTTTTTTTTTAGAGAATACATATATAAACTTGATTACATTTTCTTAAATAGTAAATTTCATTCCTCGGAAATTTTATGATATACGGTCAAAAAATGATACTACTTATGTCCCTAAATATAGGATTCTTTTGTGAAAAATACATGAATTAAGAAAGTTGATTATTATATTAATTTTTTTGACAATGGTTATTGTTTTACAAATTTACCCTTTAGGAGAGATCGGGTTTGTTAATGTTTCCAAGAGTATTTATTACATATTGAAAAAAAATGTGTAACATAAATAGGGGTATATTGGTGAAGAAATAATTAATATACTTATAAATCTGTAAGGATCTTATAAAAAAGGACAAAGAAAAAAAAACTCAAAAGGATTTTATAAATAGGGACAGAGGTAGTACTTATCAATTTTCATCGATGCATAAGATTTTTTTTATTTTTAAAATAAACAATTACAATCATAAAAACAATTTGACTTATCTAGACTATTGGAGGATGAGTTTATAATTATAATTTTGTGCGAAAATGTAGACTAGAGGACACAATTCATATATTGTTAAAAAGAACTACATGGATTTTCCCCATAGGTTTAGGAATTAAGCTCCCGAGCATAGTTTGATCCAAAAGACTAATCCTTTAGATAGAATATCACTATACTTTAAAGGTGACAACTAGGGTATCCATGGAAGAATAGTGGATAATTTGCCTCAACCAATGAACATTCACCTTTTTAGGTGTTATCCATGAATCATCTTGACTCCACCAATAAATCGCTCATTTTCATTGGTTGGTGGGTAAATTACCCACCATTCTTCAAATGTAATCTAAAAAAAACCTACTTAAAATATTATATTTGAGGCTTTGGTCTATCTTTGATGCTTTGGTCTTTAGTTTCTCAACTTTTTCTCTAGTTTTATTGCTTTGTAGGGGATTAAGTTAACTTTTATAGTTCTGAGTGTCTCTTTTGTTCTCAGTGTTTATTGCATGAGGGTGTAAAATTTGGGTCAATCTCTTTTAACTTCAATTGTATTTCATTTATGTATTTAGTAGGTATGCCGGTTGTATTGACTCTTTATTAAGGGAATCCCATTATTTTTTTAGTTAAAAAGTACACCATTCGATCACTAATATAAGCAAAAATTCACTTTTTAAATTCATTCAATAAATGATGTATGTAGTCTATAATAAAGACTACATACATCATTAATTGAATGAACTTAAAAAGTGGATTTTTGTTTATATTAGTAACCGGAGGGTGTACTACATTGACAATTTGTATCTACTCAATGTGCCACGACAAACTTCACTCTATAAACACTGACATTGCGATAACCATTTTCTCCTTAACGGCTTTACCAATCTATTAGTATTCAACGACTAGCCTTAATTCAACCTGTATATAGTCCTTTCTGTGGTACAACTCTCGATAAAAGCACCAATTGTTAGGACTTAAGTTTACACGAAGAATCCAACCTAAAATACTATAAAGAAGAATTGCTTCTCTCAAACATCTTTTTAGCACAATCGTATTAAGTCTGAAAATAATTGTTGTGCTTTTGAGGGTGAAATAGGCATCTAAACATAGATAAAGTAAAAAAAAATATTTTATCTACATAATACACGTAACTTTCTTTCGTCAAAATAATATTCTTATTCGAGTCATGAATTTCAAATTTTAGTTAACCGAAATTAAGCCCTTCTACTAGATTGAATCATCTTTAATTAACCACTCAATTTTGATTCCCCAAATATAACCAATTCTTCTAAGATTCAATAACATTTAATTAACCACCAATTAAATTTGATTAAAAACTTTAGAACAAAATCTACACTTAATTTAGCACCGACCAATCAATTCCCAACAAAAATCCAACACAGTAAATGTAAAACATCGAACTAACAACACATGCCACGGTGTAATAATCACTTTAACACGTAATCTGAATGAACCGTGACACTATATAACAACTTCTTTTTTCTTTCTTCTTAATCTTAACTTCCATAATCACTTTTTCTTCAAACTTTCTTTCGTCTCTCTCTCTCTTTCTTTCAAAACTAAAAACACAAACAAACACTTCCTTATAGTTACACCTTTCTCTCTCTAACCTAACTGTCACTGTTTCTCTCTCTCTAGGGTTTTGGAGTTCAAACTCCATCACTCTGAGAACCGTTCTGAAAAGCTAGTACAATTCTAGTAGGTAGGGTTTTTTTTTTTCTTTCATTCTCATTGTGATCTAAGTTTGTTTTGGTTTTTACTTAGGTTTTGTTAATTTGTTTCAGGTTTCTTGTTTTTGAAGGGGAATTTGAAGTTTGCGTGGTTTGAGGTAGGTTTTATACACTTTAACACTCTTTATTTTGGTTAATCTTGATAATTCTTGAAGTTAGAATTTGAATGTTGACATGAATTTTGGTAATTTTGAACTGAAAATTAGTTAATTCTAGTTGTTGGAAAGATTTAAGAGGGAAAAACAGAGAAATATGTGATTTTGTTGGGTGAAGGGTAAATTTGGGTAATTTGGTTTATTTGAGTTTTAGAGAAAACTAAGAATTTCATATGAAGTATTTTTCATACGGATTTCGAAATTTTTCTAGGAGAATTTTTTGGTACATAAGGTTTTGTTGTAAGGAAAATTAATTCAAAATTAAATTCAGTTAAAAATAATTAAATATAAAAAATAACACGCCGTTAAATGATTGGATGATGAGTGCGTATCCAGGGTACTAGATTGTTCACCATTGATTGGTCTATTGTGATGTTTGAAGTTTGAATAATGAGGAAGTAGAATTTGGTTTTTTAATTTTTTTAATGGAATTTTGCTGTGGCATGCTGGCATAGTAATAGGATTGTTTTGCGCAGATAGAAGGATTATAGATACCATTTTATGTAGGTGTGGTTTTTTGAATTGCATTGTGGCGGGTGAATGTTACTTGGTGGTGTGTAATGACGATTTCTATGGACTTGAATGCCTCTCCTTTGCCGGAGGAAGATGAAGATCCTTTTGAGGGCCAGGTTGAAGAGTATAATCCGCCAAAAAAGGACCAGGTCGAAGAGTATATTGCACCAGAAGAGCACATAGAAAGTGGAGCTGATATAGCTCGCCGGGTACCCTTTCTTCTCTATTCTTACTTTTTTTTTCTTTTTCTGTTTGATACTGTGTGGTTTGTGATCGAACATTATGGCGTAATTTGATCCATGTAGCCGACCCCGCTTAGTGGGATAAGGCTTTGTTGTTGTTGTTTGTTTGATACTGTCATGGTTGGTGGTTTAAGTTGGATTTGATTCATGATACCTTTGGAACACTGTGATTGTAGTTTCTTATTTATTGGTATTAGTGTTGTCAATTGTGGATTGCAGAAAATAGCGGTTAGTTCAAATTCCAACAGCACTATAGCTCCACTATAGCCGCTATTTCATGATATTTTTTACTAAATACTTATCGTGTAACAACATCAATTTTTTCAAATTCCGCTATGCAATAACGCTATAGCCTCTATTTAACAAAATTGATAGATATGGTTTATATGCATCAATGATTGGTACATAGTAGTCAATCCCCGATAGCAGCACGTAGCGGCCAACCCCAAAAGTGGGATAGCGGGATAGCGTATAGCGGTATAACAAATAGCGGTCACCGACATTTGATTATTTTTTGGACAAATTACATGAATAATACTATAAACTATAAACAAACTTATATATTTCTCAACAAAAAAAAACTTATATTTAATATCAAATTAAATATAATACTCAAGTCTCATGAAACATGCATAAATCAAAACACCAAAAAACAAAGGAACAAATAAAAAAAAAATCATAAAACAAGAGAAACCATAAATCAAAAGAAAACAGAGGGAAAAAAAAAAACTCCTACTAAAATCAAATAGCGGCTGTTATCCGCTCCGCTACGCTATGCCACTATACAGCTGAAGCGGCTGATATTTGATTTCGCGCCGCTTTGACGATTACCGTAGTGGTTCATCGCCGCTACGCGCGGCCGCTATTGACTACTATGGATTGGTATGGTTTATATATAGTTATTTTCATAAGTTTTGGTCAGGAATCCACTTTCATTTTGAAGGGTTATTTTTGTGGTTAACTTGACTGTATTTTGTTGTGCAAGGAGTTTTTTTCCTTCTTCTCCAAAGCAATACATTTTTGTTCATTAACTCAATTGCTAAACTCCTGCTTTGTTTTAGGAACGTGAAGAAAGAAAGAAACGGTTGAAAAGAGAACGTCCAGATGACAGGCCCGTGCAAGTATCACAGCCACCTGGATATGATAATTTTTTCCATAATAAGATCCTTAAATCATATGATAGAAGTAAGCTTCCTCCGGGTAAGGATTTCTTCCCTGGACAACTCACTGCCTTGCTGGTGGTAATTGGTGATGTAGTTTCATTTATATTTTGTCTCAACATTTTATTATTTTCAAATAACTAGTCTTTATTAAAATGGTAAACTGGATTGCTCTTTATACAATTCCATTTATATACTTATGTTGGACGATTCTTTGGGATATTTATTAGATTCCTCAGATGCTATTTTCTTTATTTATTCTAATTTTTTATTTTTTTTAGTTATTCTAAAATTTGTTTTGGGTGAATAAAATTGGCTTGATATTTTGCCAAAGTTGCAAGCATTTTGAGTTCTTTTGGGGCTCTGGGTGGAGATTGATATTTTTTGTATTTTCCTTAAGACATTTGATATATTTACTATTTATTTTATGTGACAGATTAAGATTATTGTCAATGTTAGTAAAACATGATTTATTATCATTATATTATTTACATGCAGGTTGGTTGGATTGCCCTTCGTCTGGCCAGGAAATTTTTGGCATGATACCTTCTAAGGTTCCATTGGGTGAATCCTTCAATGACTATATTTTACCTGGTAAAAGATACTCATTTAAGCAAGTGATACATCAACTGCGACTTTTAGGGAGAAAAGTAAGTAGAATGTGTTTTCTCTTCTTTTTCATATAAGTTTTTTACGGTAGTGATCAATGAAAGGATTTCTAGATTCTTATTAAACAACGAAAGAAAAAAGGGAATGCCACAAACTAGTTTTCAAAACAATTCTTCACTACTTGTCATGAGTCGCACAATCTTTTGTGCACCCTTGGCTTGGTTCATTTGACTGCCTTTTTTACAGTTTGTTGTGTTGGCTTGCAGCTTGGTCTGGTCATTGATCTGACAAATACTTCTCGATACTATCCAGTATCAGATCTAAAGAAAGAGGGTATCAAGCATGTTAAGGTTTGTTGTGGACAACCTTCTCCCCAACCATATGTTTTTTAAGTATATATTATATCTTTAAATAAGTGGCTCCTTTTTCTTGTTCTTACATTTGAGCATCATGTTTGTGGTTTAGATCCAATGCAAGGGCCGCGGTTCAGTACCTGATAATTCATCTGTTAATCATTTTGTGAACGAGGTTGGTTTCTTTTTTAATAGCATTGTTGTAGTCTTTACAAGTTATTTTGAAGAATATGGCATCTATTTCTCTTTTACGAGTTACTTACATGAATAAACAAGTACATCACCTCAGTCATAGGGATTTCTGATACTTTCAAATTTATTTGTTGCATTGGTTTCATTATTTATTTAATTTTTATACCATCTTCATTTCATTTTTATTGTGGAATAATATTATGTTCTATCTAATTAATAATTAATTGGTTTTATATCTTAATATTATATAGTTCTTTATTCTTCAATAATGTTTTATAATTTCATGCTCATATGTGATGTGATTTTCGGATTAACATTTTGATCAGAAATTGTTAACCGCTGATTATTTTCAATTCCAGGTTATGCAATTTTTATCGCGTCAAAAACACTCGAAGAAGTATATACTTGTTCATTGTACACATGGTCACAATCGTACAGGATATATGATTGTCCATTATCTAATGCGCACAATGTCAATGTCTGTTACTCAGGTCAGCATTTGAGTAACTATATGAATATGATTTCGTATCTCTATGTGACGTTGCACAAGTTCAATATTTTTACTTGTTTGTTTTCATTTTTTACAGGCGATCAAAATATTTTCTGATGCACGTCCTCCTGGAATCTATAAACCTGAGTATATTGATTCATTATATAAATTCTATCATGAAAAAAAGCCTGAAACAATAGTCTGTCCTGCTACTCCGGAGTGGAAGAGGGCTCCTGAACTTGTTGATCTCAATGGTGAAGCAGCTCCAGATAATGATGATGATGATGATGATGATGATGATGGAGTAGCAGGTCCTCCATTGCAAGTATGAATCTTATAGAAAATCAATTCTGATATTTAGTTTTTTAATGATATCATATTATGACTAGGTTGTCGATCTTCGGGTGTGTTTTCATGCGAGTTTTGTTTCCATTTTCCTATTAATTCTAACACATGGTTTCGGTTTAGGGGGCCAACTCGAAGATTTATTTATTTTCGCACGAAGTAAAACCTGTAAAGCATAACATAGCATTCTAAAAACTTTTTTTGGGAGAGGTGGGGGTACCATTGTTACGTATTGAGTTCAAAAACAGTGGTCTAATTGTCTCTACCTTGTAGGGTGGCAATTTTCCTTTGGAATAATATGGTCTGGATGTATAATGGTTGTGACCCCCTTCGGCTTGAGCGGATTGTATTGATTTTTTTAGATTTTGGAAAAAATAACGGGCCAAAATTTGATGGCAATGTGCTCATTTTTGTAATACTTTGAAGTACTTGATTGGATTAGAGTGAAAGTGGGACTCTACCTCTATAGATATGCTATGGGGCATGGTCGTGTTTGCGGCAATTCATTCTCACTTATCTTTTGCTCATGACTGTTTCAAGGGATGTTTCTATTTCCTTAGTAAATTCTTGAACCTAGTTGTTAATTGGTTTTGTACTTAGGATCTAACTGTGTTTGATAAACTGAGAAATTTTGAATCATTGCTGAATATTGAAACTGAATGAGTTATTATATTGGGTTCTGAGGTGACCCATATTTATAGAACATGAGTCATAGCAGACTCTAACCAAACTATATCTGCCTATGACAGCTGGCCACCGACAGCTTAACACTAACAGCATAGAGAAATAGTCCGGTACAGTAGAGACTATGTAAGGCCTCGAGAAAAACTAAACAGTTACATGCTTATACTCTTAACCGAATCCTTTTTCCTGATGGTAATTAAATCTTGATGTCTTTCCTATTTTCTTAGGAGAACCATGAGATTGACACAATAATGACAAACGATGACGTTTTGGGAGATGAGATACCTAATGATCAGCAAGATGCATTTCGGCAGTTCTGCTTTCAGATACTCAAATTGGGGGCTGGGGTAAGCCTTTTAAATATCTGTATTTGATGTGTGGGATTAGTATTTGGATCAGTGGCAACTCAGTGATGTAATTAAAATGTTCAGTTTTATTAGCTTCACTACTTGTTTGTTAAATTGCAAGGCAAGAATTAAATTGGTGGGGATGTATTCTGCAGGTTGTTAGTACTTATTTATGTTTGCCTTATTGTTGGTTACAATTGTGCGCTTAGACATGGCATTATATGTTTGTTAAATGTTTGATATTCCATGTTTGTAGAGGTTTTAATGCATGTTTTGCTAAAGAAATTTCGAGCCAGAATTTTGCGATTCATGGTTGCTTTACCTTTACTAGGAGCCTCTGTAACCGTATTGCAAAATCAATAAGATTTTCTCTAAGTTGGAAAATTGATTTTTATCTTTCAAGGTGTTTAGCCAAAAAATTGTTTAGGTGATAGCAGATGCAAAAAATCTACTGTTAACATGAAGCAAAAATTGGTGCTTCTTGTAGGACGCAAAACCGAATTATTTCTGATAGTGATTATTAATTTTTCTCTTTTAAAATAAGCTAATTATCAAAAAAGCGAAATTTTTCATTAAAGCCTCATTTTTTGCTTGTAACTAAAATCAAGCTTGGTCTGTCATTGTTTATGATTGATTTGTGATTATTGTTTCTGTAAGGTCATTATTTTTTCTAAATGCTTCTTTTATTTCACAGATCTTATATTTTTCTGCATGAGACATTATTATGTCAGAAAGTTCATGAATAAATTAGATACCCAGACTATTGTTGAATTTTGTGTTTGGTTTCATATATGTTTATGTTAGCTGCTGATAACATGGTTTTGCTTGCTTTGCCCCTTTCTTTTCAAATTGTGATTTTTCTTAGCTGCTGATTCTCCTCCCTTTAAACTATGACTTACCTTATTAATGTATCTCTAATGCATTTTATTAATTTCTGAATGTGCAGACCAGAGGACACATGCAATTTCCAGGGTCACACCCAGTTTCTTTAAACAGGTCCAATTTATCTGAGCCATTAACATGCTATATAGTGATATATTATATTAACTAAGTGGCAAACCTAAGGCCCCATTTACTTTGTAAAACATTTTATATTTTCATTTTTTAAAATTTGTTTTTACCTACTAACAAAGAAAAACTTGACTCTTGAAATGAACAATTGTGTGCATTTTTTTGGAAACAATGAAAATACCAAAATAATTGTTTTCATTATTTCCAGAAATGCATCGTCCTTAGCTAGCATTCCATCTTCTCTCCTTCACAATGAATGGTTCACTTCAAGAGTCTCATATCTTGTCTCTTACAGATATAGTCTTAGTGCCAAAAAGATTTCTGTTGTAATTATACTAATTGTTTAAATTTTTCTATGTTATATTAATATTTAAATCTCTTTCTAAACTTGTCATTTACTTTTATGCTTCCATAGTTTAGTAAATATAGTAATTAAATTTCTTTATCGATTTAGCCTTTTTATCCGTAGTATGTTAAATTCTGTTGCTTTGCAAGCAGGGAAAATTTACAGCTGCTACGCCAGCGTTACTACTATGCAACATGGAAAGCTGATGGAACAAGATATATGATGCTAATAACTATGGATGGATGCTTCTTGATTGATAGAAACTTCAATTTTAGAAGGATTCAAATGAGGTTTCCATGCAGGGTTGCAAATGATGTATGTGTGGTATACTGCTAATACTGTTAATTTAAAGTGAAAGCTTCTGAATATGCGGTAATGGTATACTGCTAATACTCTTATATTTTGGCTTTCAAGGGCTTGGCAGAGAAGACTCACCACTTCACTTTACTTGATGGGGAGATGATTATTGATACAGTGCCAAATTCAAAAAAGCAGGAAAGGAGATACCTAATATATGATCTGATGGCGGTCAACTTCGTTTCTGTGATAGAGGTCCGATTTATCTGTAACTGTAGAATACAATACTTTCTGTTCTCATTTTGGTTTCGAATAAAGTTGTTCCATAATCATGCCCTTAGGTGTAATTTTATTTGCATAGTGCAAAAATACTGAAATTATTGCAACCTTTTTTTCTTATTTTCAATTTCTTGTGGCTAACTAAGCAAATGCAACCCTGTTTTTCTAGACAGTATACCAGCTGTTTCTTTTATGACCTTACATAGCAGATTTTTCTTTTTAATTTAGTTTATTTTCTATGGAAGCAATATAGCTATTGTTTCTATAGTGGCTTCAAGATCAATACACTTTTCATTTACTTATCTTTTT
>Ga0315915_1005881_pt1 | contig 15162 bp, 8 predicted proteins | sample MpolbnodulesMG_FD_207738 | JGI IMG/M metagenome (GOLD analysis project Ga0315915, IMG submission 207738) | Medicago polymorpha root nodule microbial communities from Los Angeles, California, United States - branched nodules | ecosystem: Host-associated > Plants > Roots > Nodule | place: USA... | reverse complement strand
CTTCGATGGCGAACCATCAACCTCCGAACAACCAAACGACGTCGTTCATGGATCTACTCCCTCCAAACACTCCTCCGAACCTTCAAGTCCTACCAGTAGCGGTTACGCTGCTGAAAGAGGTAGCGGCAGTTGCACCACCACAAGCGTGTCTCATGTTGAAGATTCCGTTTCTCATGAAATTGAAGAAATGAATATTCATGATCCTCCACCGTCGGTTTCTAATGATTCGCATGATTCTTGGTTTCCTGATGAACGACATCTTGATGAGGTATATATTGTTCATTGTTCGTAATTTCGCTTTCAACTTATAGCTTATTGTGATTGATCTCGTGATGATAGTATTAGGTGTAATTTGTGTCATTCACTTTATAAAATTAGGTTCTTTCTCTTGTCAATTGGTATTGGATTAATGCGGTTTTGTTTCGTTGTTTTAGGCTTTGTTTCGATAAACAACTTATTTGTAGCTTATAGCACAAGCTTGCACCCATCATGATAAGCGTTTATGTATAGGCTATTTCTACAGCAAAAGACAAAATGAAGTTAAATTGTTTTGGTTTAAGATATAAGTTGTTTTCATAAGCTATATTGGAGAACATATGAAAATAAGTTGAAAACAGTTTATGGATTATGTTTTAAGTTGTTTTCATACTTCTCCCAAACAGTCTCATCAGTAGATAAGCACAAATAACCAATCCAAACAGACCCTTATTGTGTTTGTTTTGACTGTTTAGAAATCTAAATTTAGATTTGTTCATGTGGCTACTGATTATGAACCAGTATTTAGTCTTCAGTGAATGACTTTGAAATTTAACTTAGAGATTCATTCCTTTCAGCTGTTCCTGAAGGATGATGATTCATTAATGTTTAGAGTATAGGACTCTGACACTGACATTATGAAAAAAAATATAGGACATCGACACAGCTACATATATGTTAATTTATTTAGACGGTCTAAAATGAAAATCAAAATACATACATAAGCATCTAACTTGAGCAATTAAATGCATGAGCGACAATGAAAATGAAAAGGCATGGGAAACAGGAATGAAGTTGACGTCTGTTTAAGGATTTTCCACTGTGCTTAAAATTCTGGTCGCAACACACAATTAAATGCATGAATGACAAAACAGGAATGAAGTTGACGTCTGTTAGTAACCCAAAAATTAGACTGAATAGTAGGAACACCGTTATTGAGAAAATATGGAAGAATAGTAAAGAAAACTCTCCTGCAAGGGTTTCCAGTTCAATCATAGAGTCACCACTCTATTTACAAAACGTTTACAATAGTCGATGATTCCCTTTGTCAATTATTCTATGATTTATGCATGATAATTTCTAACTACTCTAACAACTATTAACACCTGGTAGTCACTAACTAACTAATTGTTCTGACAACTCTTAAATATTCTAATTCCCCCTTTATTCTATATCCTAACAGCATCTTAGCTTTAAAAATGGATAAATGTTGTTTTGGTTCTAAGCACTAACTTCCAAACTCAAATCAACTGTGGATCTGTTATAGATACTATTAAGAGCTGTTCTGCAATTCTTGCTAAATACTTTAGCTTTCTGATACAAACATTTCTCTTCAAATTCATGCCCTATGAGGCATTACACTGAAGATACCTGTAATACCACACCCTGATTGATTAATGAATAAAGTGCAGGATGATGCTTCCATATCATGGAGGAAAAGGAAGAAGCATTTTTTTGTTCTGAGTCATTCCGGAAAACCAATATACTCTAGGTTAGTGTTTTCAACTCCTCATGCGAGCTTCCCTCAATTACTGTTCATATATGTCTATGATTGCTGCCTTAAACTTGTGCTCTTTTTCTCTATATTTTGTTTCTCACTTTTTTTTTCCCCAGGTATGGAGATGAACACAAGCTTGCTGGTTTTTCAGCAACTTTGCAAGCAATCATTTCCTTTGTTGAGAATGGGTATTGTAGCTGGCTTTGTTCTGGTTAATTTATAAAAACATTCTTGAATGTATTTGATTCGTTATCTAGATATAATTTGAGAAGGAACTTTCAAAGATTTCTTTCTTTGTTTTCAGGGGTGACCGTGTCAAATTGGTGAGGGCTGGAAAGCATCAGGTCTGATCACACATTTTTCTCTTGTAAAAGTTTTTTTAATCAATGTATTGTTTGATTTAGCATTATTTCCTATAAGTCAGTGCTTAAAGCCCACATAACTAGTATCATGTTGTGATGCAAAATGATATTTCAATCTTTGTTGTAAGATAGAAATATTGGTTGTATGTTGTGCTTTTGGTTGCTGAGTTTCTCATGTTATGTTCATCAGTGTTTTAGAGAGAGGATTTTATTTATTAGGCATTTCTGTAGCAACACAATGATTGTGAAATCTTAGTTTGAAATTATGGTGCAGGTGGTTTTTCTTGTGAAAGGACCGATTTACTTAGTCTGCATCAGCTGCACAGAAGAGCCATACGAGTCCCTAAGAAGGCAATTGGATCTCATTTATGGACAGGTATAATTGAGTTGGATGCTTGTATACCGTTGCATCACCTTTTTAATTATTCAAATGGACTGGTAATGTTGTGACTTGTGACAGTTATATGATGCATTCCTATTTTTTATACATATGCAGATGATTGTTATACTTACAAAGTCAGTAAACAGATGTTTTGAGAAGAATCCTAAGTTTGATATGACGCCCTTGCTTGGTGGAACAGACACTGTCTTCTCTTCGCTAATCCACTCTTTTAGTTGGTTCGTTTCTCTAATCTAGGCAGTCTGATATTTTGTTTTAAAGGAGAAACTATAAAATCTTTTCTCCAAGATATAAGGGTAGTTTATATGCTTTTTCTGCTGTCTGTGTTTTCCCTTGGTGGGAAGAGTTGTGGAGGTTGTTCGTTTGTTTAATATTTCTGGTTTCCCATCACCCTATGCTATACTTCAGTAGTTAAGGTTGTTATTGTGTGATTGTATCAGGAATCCAGCTACATTTCTTCATGCCTATACTTGTCTACCTCTTGCATATGCAACAAGGCAAGCTGCTGGTGCCATCTTGCAAGACGTTGCTGATTCCGGGGTTCTGTTTGCAATACTGATGTGTAGACACAAGGTTTAGCACTATACTCAATTTGTCAAGTCATGTGCAGATGTAAAATGATAAAATAACTTGTTAAAGGTTGAAGGCAGGTAATCAGTCTATTTGGTGCTCAGAAAGCCTCTCTTCATCCAGATGATATGCTGCTACTGGCCAACTTTGTTATGTCCACAGAGTCTTTTAGGCAAGTAGAACCGGCATTATTTTATATTTCAGATAGCATCTCAGAGATGGTTTGATGGCATAGTTTTCTATTCGTGCAGTCTATATATGACTCTGTATGTCTTGTTTTGTTGACCCTATGAGCAGTAAACTACGTTTATCTTGCTCAGTTGCAAGTAGATTTATTGGATTTCTCATACCATTACTTTCTCATTCTCTTCTTTTGGACTATAATCATGCAGGACCTCAGAGGCATTTTCCCCTGTTTGCTTGCCAAGATACAACCCTTTAGCATTTTTGTATGCTTATATCCATTATTTTGATGTGAGTGACAAGTGCGTAGACAATTTAAATATGCTATAAATTAAGTTCATAAATGACAGTTTTATGTATATCTGTTGCAGGATGACACATACTTGATGTTGCTGACAAATAATTCTGATACATTTTACCATCTCAAGGATTGCAGGTAAAGGATGTTTTGATAATATGATCACTGCATCTGTGCTGTTCATTATTTTTTTTTATTAAAAAGTAAAATAAAAGAAAGAAAAAAGAACATAATGGTTCATAGCAAAGAGATTTGGGTCTCTATGTACCATATTTTTCATGCATGGTTAAAAAACTTGCCTGCCGATTCATAGGATTCGTATTGAATCGGTCCTTTTGAAGTCAAATGTCCTTGCGGAAGTTCAGAGATCCTTGCTTGATGGTGGAATGCATGTTGATGATCTGCCACCCTTATCTCGTTCTGGATCATCTCCTCATTTGGGCCAGGATAGGCTTCAACCAGATTCTCCTGATAGATTGAGAGAATCTAATTCTGTTGTTGGTGGTGTTGCTGGTTTGTGGCATTTCATATATCGTAGCAAGTATCTGGATCAGTATGTATGTTCAGAGTTCTCACCACCTATAAACACTCCTCAGCAGCAGAAAAGGTAGTAATGTTATGACACTTTCCTTCTTCTTCTTTTTTTCTTTTTTGGATTTTTGTTCTGTCTAAGCATAATCTGCTTTTATTGTTTCAGATTGTTTAGAGCGTACCAGAAGCTTTTTGCATCCATGCATGATAAAGGAATTGGGCCACACAAAACTCAGTTTAAAAGGGATGAAAACTATGGTAATGAATATTTTAATTCATATTTTGTAGTATTATGGTACATCCAAGAAATGAATGTATTGATGCAATTCTCTCTGTTCTTGAATTCTATGAACTGATGTTTTGTTTTTATGAGAAATGAGTGGGGATCAAGTTTTTCTCTTGGGTAAGTTCTCTACTTTAATTTTTGATGTTTCAGAATGAGTGATTCTTTAGAAAAGTTGACCCCTTGTTTTTCATAAGGTGCGATAAAAGACAGGGAATTCTTTACTTGTTTATTTTTTTGTGCAAAAAATCAACTCAGATCCTGAAAACTAAAACTCTTGGGTGATCTACCCTCCAGAGTTAACCTTTTTTGTCTTTGTTAATTTGAGTTATAAAGTGTCATTGCATTTGCATGCTTCATTGAACATTGACCAAACTAAGAATATCATTTTTCGTGTGGCAGTTCTGCTCTGTTGGGTAGCTCAGGATTTTGAACTTTATGCTGCATTTGATCCCCTTGCAGACAAGGTATTTTTTTTTCTTGCCTACAAGATTTCTCAGTTATTCGTTTCAAAAAAGATTTCTTAGTTATTATATTCATCATGGATATCAAATGAAGACCCGATGAAATATTAGGATAGTCCTCAACCGTCTTTTCATCAATACAATTGATGGTTAGTTGGGAGAAGAAGAAAAAAAACATCATTGGTCCATTTATTTGAGAAATGGCTCTAAAAGAGATGCGAAAGCAGAAATTTTATTTATTTTGCCCTACTCTGCTAGGAAAAATTCTGACCTTTTTTGCACAATGACCTTCTGCAGGCCTCAGCAATAAAGACGTGCAACCGGGTATGTCAATGGGTAAAAGATGTCGAAAATGAATTATTTTTGCTAGGGGGTAGCCCTTTTTCATGGTGATTTCATATCAAATACTGTAAACATGTAAGAGAAAATATTTAATAAAAAATTTATAAAGTTTATTCTTTATTATTTCATGTATTTTCCTATCAAAATATTTTGGATGTTAAATCAGTATATTTATCAGTTTGTCAAGTGCCATTACTATACCTTGTTATTCTTATAATAGCATTACCAGCTCTGTGAGAGTAAAGGAATTAAAGATGATGACATGATTTCTGCACCTGCATTAATATGACGACTTTTACTTGGAGGAGCCCATTGAAAATTTGGAATAGATGGTTATTTATAACATATTTGAAAAAGCAGTTGTTTGGTACAAATCTTAACTCTATTTTATAGACCACTATTTCTTCTCCTCTTCACTTCTGATTCGAAACACTTTTTTGACTGTTAAATCCTGACTGATTCAAAACAGAGTGTTTGCAGATAAACCATAGTATGGTTGTAACACTACTTCCTTTTTTGGGGTTGTGTAAATTACACTTCTTCATAGTTAGGTCTAAATCTTGTAGATTTGTTTATTTGATTGGTTTATTGAATCTTTCTCCACACCTTAGTGCACGATACAATATTTTGATTGTTTTCATATTTAAACCAATGTATAGCAAAAGTTGAAGATATTAATAACTTGTAATGGCATATGATGCTCCATCCCATTTAATGCATAGTGTCAATAAGGATAATGGGCGTTCAACTTTAATTTTCTTCGCTCTGAGCCTCCCTCATTCATAATTCATAATTGATGTACATTTACATTTAGGATCTTCACAATGGATTCGGTGGCTCCAATTTGTCATAGGTGCAATTAAACTCCTTTATGGCAATCTAACTATATTTTGGTGTCAAAGTTCCACAATTCCGGAAATTTAAAAAGATTATGTTCCCCAACTTAACCCCTCCATTTATCACAAAAACAGATAGTAGTAATGTGCTTTGAATGAGCATGAAAACAACTAACACCCTCATTCCATAATCCATTCCATTACCAAAAAGGCGACACTTAACACCCTTTTGCTCCACTAAAACAAAGTGCAATCCAGAATAATTTTTTTTTTATAATAAGTGGAAAGCTCTGTTATTATAATTTTTAGTATATCAAGACAAACATTTTCAATTTTTAACATAATTATTCACAGAAATTAAGAAATTATTTATTTCTGAAAAAGGAAACTATCAAGAGAATCTAAGCTCTTCACCCTAATACTGACCCTGAATAAAATATTAACCGTGAACAAGATTTTGTTTAGAAAAATGCTGCTTGCTCTAGTATATTGCTTCTCCATTAGACAAATAATACGGCCAAAACAGAACTTCTAAAAGTCTGCTTTGTCGTGTAAACGCCACTGATTAGGGGAAATACTTGAGTGTCATAGACCTTTGGTGTCACCGGTGATATAAGTTCATTTAGATGAAAGAGAATGATGAATGAATTATTAAAATAAACTATTTAGATGAGAGAGAATGAGTGGTTAAGAGAGATATAGAGACAATGACACCAAAAGCCAATGACACCCAAGTGATACCCATTGATTAAAGTGTGAAAAAGACAAGTTTTTAGGCAACCAAGGCGAGCACCGTAAACTTTCCTTAAAAAAACAATATAAAATGGAGAATGCTAACCATTGCCCTTGGGACATTGGATAAGGGGATAAAAATAGAAATATAGTATTGAAAAATGGTGAAAAGTGATAAATTTAACTTTTTAAAAGTCAAAATGTTGTTGAAACCAATGCAAACATGTTACTTTTGGCTTCCTTAACTATTGCCCTTAGCAAGACCCATATAAAATTTAAAATAATTATCAATGTAATGTGTGAGTTTGGTTCTTTTATTCAAGGGGTGTTTTGTTACGTTGAAAGCTAAAATTAATTTTTACATTTTTTAAATTTGGATATCCTTCGTGTGCGCAACTTCATAGACCAGTCTCTTGAGCCTTGTAGGACTCATATAGACGACAAATTCTCTCTAATAGTTTTAACGCTGCTGCATGCTTAAGACTGGATTCGAACTCATGATTTTAGTTAAGCTAGAAGAGATTGTATCATCTTATCTAAGTGCTCTTGGGTAGTTTTAACATATTTGAATGTTCTTGATTAGAAAGAAAAAAAAATTAAGGGGTGTTTAGTTCTTCAGAAATACTATGAACACTCTTATTTTAACACTCTCTCTAACACACTCTTTTATTGGATGAAACTTACGTGGGTCTCACCATTTTAAAAAGAAAGTGTCTATACACTCCTCTTAGTTATTTTAGAAAGTTAAAACTAATTTTACGCAAAATTACTTTTGAGTCATTTATCTTATTTAATCGTAACATATCAGTCTTTCATCATTTTTTTTCCACATAAGTCTTTTATCTCTATAAAGACATACAAGTTAATCATTTTTTGAATTTATTATTTAAAAATTGATGATGTGGAGGATAATATTTTTTTAAAATTTTTTATATTGAAAATTAAGAAACCCAAAAAATCATAACAATATTCATCTTCATCCTAATCTTCACCTTCAACCCACTAAAAATAAATAAATAAAACCAGGAAAAAAGAAGAATCATCATATTCTTAATTTTTTAATCATAAAAATATTATCCTATATGGCTTGCCACATCATCGGTTTTTTAATTAAAAATGCAAAAAATGATTAACTTGTGTATGTTTATGTAGATAAAGGACCTAGGTAAAAAAAAACGATTTTGTTACAATTAAATAAGATAAAAGACTTTTGAAGTAATTTTACCTTGATTTTAACACGGTTGAATGTTCTTGAATAAAAATAAAAATGGTATCTTTATATGACAACACAATTGTTGAAAAACATGATTTATCATAGGAATACATTTTTTATTCTTCACAAAATTCAAAATTCACAAAAGAAAAACTATTTTCATGATATGCATTTTTTTTTAAAACTCGGTATCCAATCCAAAGATCGACTAATCTGATGGGACCAATCTCACCGTCCACTTGCGGGGGCCCCGTTTAAAGCCAGAGCAAACTCTGTATGGACTTAGCCCACCAAAATTGACATCAGAGGGAATCGAACCTGAGACCTTTGAAGGGACAAACTCCAAAATCCTAAACCAACCACTTGATCAATCCCAAATGGATTTCATGATATGCATTTTTATTTAATGGAGGTAAGACTTTGCTTTTTTTTTTTTTTTTGGTTCTAAAAAATCTGATGATGAAATTTACGCAAGTTAAATGCTGAAAATCAACGAATTGCAAAAGACATGGATTTGTCCTTGCAATGCAATTGCAAACGAGGTTGAATCAAACGAAATGATCTCGTATTTTACATTATAATGAATGAAAGTTTAAATTTTAGAAAGAAATATTTACATTTTATATCCAACAATAATTCAAATAAGATTATCTCACGTAGAAAAATCTTATAGTGGAGATAAGAATCTAATGTAACAATAAAGTATAGATACAAAATATAGGAAAAGATGACATCCATGCAGTGCTACACCTGCAGCCTAACAACGTTAAGTTGACTCCCAACAACAACGCATTCAATAACTTCCTAATACTTTATTTTACTTTTACTACTATTTTATTTACGTTAGTAGTATTAATTATAACAAGAGTTTAATGGTTATAAGATGTGAGATGAATTAATGAATATGATAAAATCATATTTTTATATTTATTAATTAACGTGACAATATATTATTAAATGTATGTATAAAATAATTTCATATTGGTAAAATATATTAATTAAATTCTTATATCAATTATAATTATTTTTTATTCTAAATAACAATTAAAATAAATCATTTGATGATGTTAGTTTGAGATCTTTGAGTATTCTCTTTAATATCTCATGTTTGATTTTTGTGTTGTCAATTTGAATAGGTTGATTTATACCGAAACTTTATTCTGATTTTAGATGATGTCATACATGTGAACGATGAGATTAAACACCTCATATTATATAATAAGATAATATAATATTAATAATTAAATAATAATAGTATACCGTTGTTTACTCTTTCTTTAATCTGTCCACTACTCTCCTCTACTTCTCCTCCTTTCCCTTTCTCGCTCCTCCACTTTCTCTCTCTAACTTCCTCCCGGAACCCTAACACCAAATTCAACCACCGGCAACAATTTCCGGCATCACCGTCACCGGAGAATCACCCTACTCGATCCATTTTCAACCATTGGTTGTATTCTCTCGAGATCGGAAAATGTACAAGAACCAGCTTCAAGAGCTGGCGCAGAGAAGCTGCTTCAATCTTCCTTCCTACACTTGCATTCGTGAAGGTCCCGATCACGCGCCGAGGTTTAAAGCTACCGTTAACTTTAACGGCGAGATCTTCGAAAGTCCTCACTACTGTTCAACTCTCCGTCAAGCTGAACACTCCGCCGCTGAAGTTGCTCTTAATTCGCTTTCTCACCGTGGTCCTTCTCACTCTCTCGCCGCTAAGATCCTCGTGAGTTTCGTTTTCTCTCTCATTTCAATGTCGCTTTTCGTTTTAGGGTTTTATGCTTGAAAAGTGTACAATAGCAAAAGTATTAGTTGTTTTGCTAACGTACGCACTGTTACTTGGAATGAAAATTAAAAATTGAGAATGCTCATTTTTTGTGTTTCACGTATTGGTTAAATGAAGAACCTAATGCATCAAAGTGAGTTTGGTTGATAATGTTTGAGCCGGGGATTATGCTCGGAAAATTACGGTGTTTTACCGTTTGTATATAGCAAAAGTGTCTAAAGTAAACACAGTTTGAGTGGGGATGGCGCTTGGAAAATTACAGTGGTTTGACCGTTTTTTAAGTGGCCCATTATATTAATCCCCGAATTCAATCTTTTTTCTGTTTCAAAGAGTCTAGCGGTAAAATTTAGGCGCACTATATGCTAAGATGTGGGAAGTTGCGGATTCAAACCTGCGCCCCAGCATATCAATTTATTTGCAGTTTTTTATCTCATGATTTGCTCCTCGTATTCGGTCTTTGCAGCATATCAATGTCTTTGCTGCTTTTTATCATGAGTTGTACTTACACATGTTGTGTTTTTTACTTTAAAATTAAAACACAAATTTTGCAGACTAACACTCACACTAGACATGTGTACTAACATCAACACAATGTCTAATGTACATGTGACAAGTGACAGCGGAGCAAGATTTGCATGCACATATATATGGAGCTGTTAGTTAAGAGTATGAATGAATGAAGTCAATTTCAACCATTCATGGATAGTTGAGTATAGTTGACTTTAGCAAAAGTTATTTGAAAACAAAATTAAAGTTCTTTTATAAGAGTTGTATACTACATTTGTCCAAGAGGTATCCTAGCCATGTATGGCACATTTCCATGTCAATAAAAAATATTTTTTTAATCAGACACCTAGTAAGGAGTGTTATGCATGTGTTGACACCCCAACTCTTGAAGATGGAGAAATGTTTGTGCTTCATAGGGTGTTGATAGGTATATAACTAACGATCTTACCGTTAATTGTTGTTGCTAATGAAAAGCGAAGACAACCTAGTGCTGTAAATCTTCTTTCATGGTGAGGGATACAGGGAAGGGTTAGGCCTGTTACAGATATATAGTCTTTGTTAGAAACCTACACGAAAGATCTAATAGTGGAATACGAGGGATATCATCTTTGATCTTCACCTTATCTTCTAAAGTGGAATATGTAGGAATCCCGCACATGATGCAGGGCACTACATTTTCTCCTATGTATGCAGTATGCATTATATCTCCTTCAAGTATCCAATGTATATTCAAATCAAAAGCGAGTTTCTTAGAATAGGACAATTGGTCCACTGATGGGTCTGTCTGACCCATTATTGGATTAATTTTAGGCAGCCTTGTTCTAAATGTGTTCTTTTTTCTTTTCGCCTGATACCATTGCTAATATGTTTATATATCAACACTGATTGGCATGTCTTCTTTACACAGTAGCTTTTTGTTCTTATACTTATCACGGTCAACTTTTTTTTAGGATGAGACTGGAGTCTACAAGAACCTCTTGCAAGAAATTGCACAGCGAGTAGGGGCTCCATTGCCTCAGTACACAACGTACAGATCAGGCCTTGGACATTTACCTGTTTTTACTGGGATAGTAGAATTGGCTGGAATCACATTTACTGGTGAACCTGCGAAGAATAAGAAACAAGCCGAGAAAAATGCAGCTATGGCAGCTTGGTCATCTTTAAAGCAATGTAAGTGGGTGGCTAACCTTTTGTTTGAAAAATTAGTTACTTTCATGGAAATATATGGATGTTCAATCAACTCGTCTTCTGAATATACATAGGCCACAAAGCCAATACCTAACTCAAGCCAATTTCCCTGATTTTTCACATTTGTTTAGGTCTTTAGGACATTTGGCCAGTGATTTTGGCTGAAAAATTTATCTTATGGTATTGTGGTGAATCGGTGATGCTCAAAAAAAAAAAAAACTAAACTTTTTTCAAAATTATTGTGCTTCCATAATTTTGTCTTCAGGGCCAATATGATCTTCAACACTGTAATAACGAACCTTCTTGGACGCCTACATATTTTTATTCCAAGTTAAATCCTTTAAAGGCGTGATATTATAATTATGTGCCTGCCATAAAGCTTGTTACCTTTGGCACAATTTAAGCCATTTTATCATTTTCTGTCTCTCGGAGTCAGATTTTTTATTTCCCTTGTTAAGGACTGGATTTTTTTATAAAATAAAAATAAAAATTCAGGAAGGAGGGAATTTTATTGAAGTGGCACTAGTAGCCATTTTACTACCGTCCCGAGGGGATTTGAACTCACTACATTGAGGTTTACAATCCTAAGCTCTTACCAGCTAGTGCCTCAAGTGTGTTACAGACTGAAATATGAACAGGCAATAATTTCCATGTAGATACCTATGTATTTTTATTCCTAGTTAAATTCATTGAACAACGTGATATTAATACTATGTACCATATAGTTTGTTACATTTGTCACAATCTAAACCACTTAAGCATTTTCTGTGTAATCGAGTCAGATAGTTTATTTCCCTTGTAAAGAAAGGACTGAATATGAACTGACAATAATTTCCTTTCTCATCAGTGGCAAAAGAGACCGCTAGCTCTTCAACTGAACCGGAGAACAATGACGAATTAGAACAGATCACTATAGCACGGGCTTTACTGAACTACCGTCTGAAGGAAAAGATGTCAATGTCTAATCCAAATGCTCGGATTCCATTTCAGAAGAAGTTTCAGATTCAAAATATCAGGCCAACTAGTTCCCAATCTCCTGCCACCACATCAAAGATCCTTCCTCTAATTTGCCAAAAGACAGGACCTCGAAACAGACCTTCATCGGCAACAGCAAATGAAAATCCTCGAAGCAGGCATCCGCCAGCCGCAGCAACCAGTGACAAGTCCATTTTGCAGCAGCCACAATCTTCTGCAATAGAAAGCCGGGTGACCCGTCCTCTGAGGTTCCCTGCAGCAGGAGCACCACCTTATGTTCCTATTCGACAAATGAGACCTTGCCATGGGATTGCACCTGCAGTGTCTGTTAGGACTGTAATACCTGTGTTCTCTGCACCACCTCTTCCACCACCTACCTCAGTGCATCAGATAATACGGGCTCCTCCTGTACGAATTGCTCCTCCAGTCAGTATTCGGCAAGCTGTCCCTGTATTTGCTGCCCCACCACCAAGAAAAGATGAACTTGCCCCCGTCCAAAAAGATCTACCTGCCAGTAGTACCCCTGTCGAGCAAGATAAGCTTCCAGCCAAAATTATTGAGATGGACAAGACTGAGAACAATTCACCACAACCAGAGACTTTGCAGAGTTTGGAGCAGTTGAAAATTTGAAATTTATTTGAGTCAGTCTGAATTCATCAGAACACCATGTTTTTGTTGTGATAGCTTGGTTCGCATCCTATAACGAGTGATGTAAAATTATCCCTTCCTTTTTCCTTCCTTACCCCATTTTGTCCTGTTAAATTCAAGGGTTGGCACATGTTAATTAGCATCAGCAGTACAATTTCTGTAAAATTCAAAGCAGTTTGGCATTAATTTTACTAGTTTGTACTGTATGTATTTATGTCATATTTTATCATACCTTTTAAGCAAGTATGTGAGCATGATTAATGATTATTGCTCACTTTATCCTGTGATTAGTAATGCTCCACAATTGTGTATTGATATTCTTCATTTCTTTGCCTCACGTGAATGTGAACCAGTCTGAGTTATTAGAATATGTACATGGAAAAGAAAAGTAGATGCTTCCACATGCTGGTTCTCTTGAATTTTTGCTCATGAAACGGACAAGAGAATATGTACAGGTTCCTAGGTTAACTCAGGGGTCTTCTGTTCGTTGATTAGCCTTGCGCCTTTACCTGTTATCGATTAATGCATTTTTAATGAAGAATTACCTTGTTTTAAAATCTGTAAACAATATCTTTACAACTTTTGGTTGCAAGACCATGCACCATATTTATACTATTGCTGAGATGTATTTGTAAAACAATTCATGACTATGTGTAGGCTCTTTTAAGTCTGTATCAAACACATTTGTTTTCCTTTCAAAAATTTCACTGGACTAGGTCGTGAGATCAGCTTAGGTGAGGTTGAGGTTTGATTTATTTACATTTCTTAGTTAATATCTCAACGACACTCAGCAAATGTTAGCATTTGTCTTCATTCATTTGGATTTATGTTGTTTTTATCCATCTTCCTTTACAATGTCCTATGGTATAGGCTGATGTTCTTAAAGTTTTAGTGCATGGGGACACACACTATTGTCACATGAAATAGACCTATATCTTGTATGGAACCACTAATTTTGTTGAGGAACTTGCATTGTCATCCATTTTCTCAATCATCTGTGTCATGTTCTATTCAACTAATTGAAACAGGCACTCAAGTTGTTGGAATGTGAAGTTACATTGAATCAGAAAAAGAAAACATCTCCTCTACATGTAAAGTCATTTTCATCCTATAGTAGTTGTATTACAACCCCTTACCTGTATGAAATACTATTCAAAGATGAGGACATTTTTACTATGTAAATCTTACAAGATACAATTTTGAGATTCTACAATTAAACAAACAGAGGTACAGACTGATAATCTGGAACCTTAACAGTGTCGGAGACTTAAATGGAACTTCAGAATGACTTATGGAGAGGTAGTTGTGTTTGTTTAATGCATGTTTGAATTGGGCAGAATTTTAAGCTGCACCACGTTTCATACGGAGGAGTCAATAATTACTTATGAAGTTAGCAGACCCTCTTTTCCATAAACATAACATCACAAAGTGCAAGTAATTGTCATAATTTAGGCCAGAGGTCCCAAAAACATACAATTGGTTATTCCCATTCATTTATTGCATTCCAACCTTGTTTTGTCCGGCTCTTCTTGTAGTGATGCTAGTATTAAACACAACCTCCAATATGACATCAAAATATATCCTCTACAGTCCACTTTACCTGGAAGATTTGCTTGAATACAAATACAAATAAAAAAGGTTTGGGCACACTCACACAAATAGAGAAAAATAAATGAAAAAGAATTTAGGTATATTATTTAATTATTTTTTCTTTAATTTTGTTCAATTATGTGTGTGTCTAAACACTTTATTTGTAATTTTTTATTTGCTGCTATTAAAGAAAGCACACATTTACGCATTTACACTATCGATAGTCATTCGATCAAAATCAGTTAGTCTAAAAAATTTAGATTTTAACTTTTGTTGTATAATTTTAAAAGAGTAAATAGGCAATTACCCTCCTGAAATTGTAAGTTTCGTCAATTACCCCCCTGAAATTAACAAAACTTCAATTACCCCCTGAAATTGCACAACGTTAATCAATCTACCCCCTCGTCAAATTCTTTTGTTAGTCAACATGACGTTTTGCAAATACCTCCCTGAAGTTTTGCACTTATGTGCAAAATACCCCCAAACTTGAATGTTATGGAGTTAAGTTGA
>Ga0315915_1005880_pt1 | contig 15163 bp, 4 predicted proteins | sample MpolbnodulesMG_FD_207738 | JGI IMG/M metagenome (GOLD analysis project Ga0315915, IMG submission 207738) | Medicago polymorpha root nodule microbial communities from Los Angeles, California, United States - branched nodules | ecosystem: Host-associated > Plants > Roots > Nodule | place: USA... | reverse complement strand
TTGTGCTGGGAGATGAGCATAAATCTTTATATTTTGAAGAAAAATAAGCCCTCCAAAACCCCTTCTCCTAATGTCCTCTATTTTTTCTACTTACTTCTTCACTTTTTTTCAAACCCTCCTCTCCATTCCCTTTCAAACTTGCAAACGAAGCTTAAATGGTTGGATCTCTTTGTACTTGAGAACTCTTATTACTAAAGTAGATGAGAGAGAACTCTTATATTTGAGATTATGGAATTCTAAAATGAGTGATACTTAAATATCATTATTTATACAAAGGTAAAATGAGTGACTTTGCTTCTTCTTCTTTTTTCTTTTTATGATTCTTAATATCATTTTTAATTCAATAAACTTAGAAAAAAATGTGTCTCAGGTGGTGAAAGCAGAGTATCTAACCAAATAGGCACAATATATATTTGTTAAAATAATGCTTGCTATTATTTTGATTTTTTTACTAGGTGCAATTTTTACCACCGTAATTATAATTAGATTGTAGCACTAGCACACATGACTATTTTATCTATTATTGAAGTGGTTTAACTTCACCAAGATAAAATTATATTCTTAACTTATTAGATATTATTATGTCATGATTAAAATCGAACATATCTTGTGCTAATATTATTAGATAGAATTTGACTAAGCTAATACTTTTCTATGAAGAAAATATTTGTGTGAATATTTTTTCCAGCGCAAATATTTTATTCGAAAAAGCAATTGTCAAAAAATTTTGTTCGCAAAAATTTATTAGTAGATTATTTACTGTTAATGAGTCAAATTACATTGTTCAACGGGGTTGAATCATTATCGACAAAAGAAGGAATAAAAACATAAAAACTTTATGTAAGGAAAATGAGATGTGGACATTTAGATACTAGCTGGTAAAATAAGAGAAAATTACGGGTGGGACTTCAGTGACTTTGTGTTGGATGACTTGGGTGACTTTAGTGTATTTTAGAGGAAAGAGAGTGATGATGGAATGATTAAAATAGATTATTTTGATGAGAGAGAATTATTGGTTAGGAGAGAGATAGAGACAAAGACACTGAAACGCACCGAAGCCAAAGGCACCCAAGTGCTACCCGAAAATTACCAACCAAGTCTTAACCAAAGGAGAAAAATGACCAACCAAACCCTCAAAATGAGCCTAATTACATATGAAGAAAGATACTTCCTCTCTTCCTCTATTAATACTTTCTCATTCATCCCAAATTTTATGTCACTTAAGAAAGTTTAGAGTGAAATTTATGTTGGTCAAATATATTTTTTTAAGTAATGTTGGTCAATTTTTCTTCCTCTCCTTTCTCCCTCTTTCTTGACAAAGTTAGTGTGCATCAGTGAAGAACTTCAATTTCTTCTATCCATCTTATCTCTTGTTAATTTATTTTTTTGTTGAAGAAGCTATCTGTTGTTATTTTTATTTCTAGTTGTCTTGTTTTTGGTTAAGTTTAAGTACTATATTTATATTCAAGTTTTTGATTTAAGTTCAAGCATTAATTTGTTATTCAAGTTCTATATTTATGTTCAGTTTTTTCTTTAAGCTAGAACACTTTTTTGTTGTTGTTTAAGTTCGATATTTGTTTTTAGTCTTTTATTTAAGTTCATGTATTTATTTTTTGTTCAAGTTATATCTATATTTATGTTTAAGCATTTAGATGTGCTCAATGTTTATGTTATATTCAAGTCTTATGTTTACATTCAAGAGTCAAAGTGATAAACTTTATGCACCAAAGCTCCTATCTCTTCATAAAGTATCATTTTTTATGATTTAAAATCTCCAAGCTTAGCGTTTAATGTTCAAGAGTAAAGTTAGAAATTTAAATGTTATTGTTTATGTATGGTAAAATTAAAACTTTTCAAATGCTTAAAGGCATAGTTTTAAAAATCGGATCGGTCATCGACTCGGTAAGATGACAGGGTCACTGGTTCAATCACTGAGTCATTGGTTCAACTGCATGACTGAACCGGATTAAACCGAATAACTTGGTTATAAAATTCGGTCTCTATACAAATGTGTGCGTGTATTAAAATAAGTTGGATCGTATTGAACTAGATCATTTAATCTGGAAAAAAACTCATAAAACCTTGTCAAAACTCATCAAACTTAACAATAATATGTGCATTGTATACCTACACAAAATCATACCATATTTAATTAAAAATTTAAATTTTATTTCAATATTACTCATATTAAAATTAAAATAAATTTTTAATATTTATTTAAATATATGGTATGATTTTGTATAGGTATAAAATGCATATACTATGATTAATGTTGATGAGTTTTGACAATTGGTAAGTTTTATGAGTTTTTTATTTTTAGAAACTGGGTAATCTAATTCAATCTGATCCAGCTCAATTTAATACATGCACACATTTTTGTAGAGAACGAGTTTTACGATCGAGTTATTCGGTTTAATCCGATCCAGCCATGCGGTTCAACCAATGACCTAGTGGTTGAACCAATGACTCAGTGACCCAGTAACCTTACCGAGTCGATATCCGGTCTGATTTTTAAAACAATGGTTTTATGTTTATGCCCAAGCTCTTTATTTATTTTCAAGTTCCATATTTATATTCAAGCATTTTACTTATGGTTAAAGTTTCATATTTATGTTCATGCAATATATTTATGTTCAATCTTTATATTTATGTTCAAGTTTATGTTAAGTTCATGATCAAAAGTTATATTAGAAGGTTAATCCTTGTGTTAAAGTCTCTTTCTTGTGTTAAGTTTTCAAATTCTATGTTTGAAGGTTCAAAATTTATGTTCCAAAATTATATTGAGCCGAGATGCGATCCTTACTTTGAAGATGAGTTGATCTTGTGTTTGATTTTTTGTATGTTAACTTGAAAGTTTGGAAATGATCAAAGAAAATCTTAAGGATCCATGACTTATTGTGAAATAAAAATACTTCCTCTTTTTTGTCTTGGCCGAGAGCTCCTTTAAAAATGGGAGCCAAAGAATTTTGTACAACATAATATTAAACACAAAAAAAATATTAGAATACTATTTTACACATCTCTAATATGCTTGTTTTATTTTGCACAAATCAAAATGGTATTTATATTAACAACAACGGTGAAGCTCCCCACACATGGCGTGCAAGAAACACCACCGATCAAAGTTTACAGAAACAATGTGCCACATAATAAATGTGCACCAGCAAAAACAGCCAAAATAAAATTAGTGGACACCCATACAAGGTAGCGGATGTCTCCACCAGTCATGATAACAATAACTAAAGGTTGTCTGTTTGGCTTTCAACCACAAAAAAGAGAGCAGTTTGATCTTCTCAACTAGAACCAAAGGAGTTGACACCATATTTTTGAAAGTACGATTATTACGCTCCTTCCAAATCACCCAAACGCAAGCGAACCAAATGACCTTAAAGAATGAATGAGTACCTCGCGGCATGCCCGCCATGCAAGAACACTGAATAAAATGATCACGTATCTGAAGAGGGTGTACCACCGAGAGCCCCACCCAATTCCAGACATGAAGCCACAAAGCATATGACATATCACATTCCAGAAAAAGGTGGTTAACAGTTTCGGATGCTCCACACCCAGATACACACTCCAGGTCGTTCACATGAATAATATTACGCCGCAAGAGACTGTCTTTTGTTGGAATCCGATTGCGCAAGAGACACTACACAAACAGAGACACTTTCTCAGGGATATGTCTATGCCAGACATGGACAAGGGTCCTATGCCAGACACTTTCTCTAATATGCTTGTTGAAGCATATATATTGTCGGACTAAGGTCAATTTTGTAGACCACACCTTGGATTACTTATCCCTTAAATTACACACCCTCTTGAATTACCATCACCCTAATTACCATTACCGGAGTTTTAATGTATTACCGGAATTACCATCACCCTAATTGCAGATTTAAATTATTTTGCGGAGTATGGTTTGATGATTTGTATGGATTTTTACAAGTGATTGGAATGATTCCCTTCTAAGAATCAATTCAAGTCCTCACACCTGTCTTCGGCCAAAACTTTAAATTTACAATTGGTGTGATGGTAAAATGAAAAATAGTATGCTTAATACCGATTCTAGAGAGAGACAATCACTTAATAGGGGGACAGTATCAATGGACTATATTTGAGGTATTATTTCTGAATCAATTTTTTAGATGAAAATTTAATATTAGTTTAAGATTTTTAATTTTTTAACAAATACATTTAAGATTTTTAATTTTTTAACAAATACATTAAGTGTGAGATTTCATTCTATTCAATAATATTTAACTTGCCTAATATGTTTGGTTAAGGTTAATATACACGTTTAAAATCAATTTAATTGTATTCAAATTTACTAAATCCGCAGAGAAAATGAACTTATGGTTAACTTTTGCATAACTCACGAGAGTATTTGTATTTGTGTTGACATAGTTAAGGTGAAAAGCCGCCTAAATAATGTTAGGAGGTGAAACTAATATCTCTAATTTCAAATACCAAGAATAAATTAGTTTCACGTTAAGATATTTTTTTAGGGGGATAAATAGCTTATTTGATTGTGACATCGGATTCTAGGTTTGAATCTTAAAAAAAAAAAATTAATATATAACAATTAACATACTAACATTTTTCTTTAAAAAAATTTTCATGTTAAGTTAATGATGCTTTCATCAAAATTTTAAAAACTATGAACCTTAATTCAAATTCATAATTTTAGAGAAGAAATCGTTCACGTAAGTAAATAAATAATCGCATGTTACATGTGTCACGTGTGCAAAATATTTCAAACTCTCAATTAACCGAAACTAGACCATCGACCCGTGCTAACGCACAGGTCATATTGAAGGTAATATTTGACAGTAATAGGTAACAAAATAGTTTAGATGAATGTCATGATTGTCATATAGTATTTCATAATATTAAGAAGCATAGAAGTTGGTAAGAGAAAGTGTGGAGGGAAAAACTAGGTTAAAATTAGGTTAAGTATAGCGAGACGGATGAACATTTATAAGTAAGAGACTAGACTTTTGACTCGTGCGATGCACGGGTCTTCTCGACTATAATAGAGACCAATAAATAATCTTTAACCCGTAAGATCATGGGTCGATTAATAAACGCAAATTAGATTATTAGAGATACAATATTACAATCAAATGATGATAAAAAAATTATAAAGAAAAAAGATAAAAAGAATACAAAATTATATTGTTGCACGGGTCAATTTTATTTATTATTTTTATAGTTAAACATTAAAAATTAATGCAGTTCATGGTTGCTAACAAATTATTTAAGGTAGCCGAGTTTGCATGGAAATTAGGATATTCCGTTTGTAAACGTATTAAACAAATGTACAACAACTTGTCAAAAAAAAATCTACAAAAACAATAGGTTAAGTTGTTGCAGACCTAATAAAATTAATAAATAATAAGGATAAGGATTAAGATATCTATTAAATTTTTGCTTTGAAAAATATTCACGGTTATTAGAGAGAGAAATGAAAAACATATATGATGCAAATTTAGAGCCAAAATTTTAGGATAGAGTTGTTCCAAACCTAATAAGGGATTAGTGGAGGAAAAAATTAGGTTAAGTTGCTGCAGACTTAACAAAATTAACTAGACTTTTGACCCGTGCGTCGCACGGGTCTTGTCGACTATAATAGAGACCAATGAATAATCTTTAACCCGTAAGATCATGGGTCAATCAATAAACGCAAATTAGATTATTAGAGATACAATAATACAATTAAATTTGTTTTACTATGTCCTTCAATGACACTTGAATCTTATCAAATTTTATATTTTAGTTTTGAATAACTAATCAATTAAAGACTGTTATTTTATTTTATCAAAATATATTATTGGAGCATTATCTTCTTTTTTTTTAAAAAAATTATAAAGAAAAAAAAAAGAATACAATATTATATTGTTGCACGGGTCAATTTTATTTATTAATTTTATAGTTAAACATCAAAAATTGACTTGTAATAATTGTTTTAAATTTCTACTAACATGAAAAACAAAGTCACTTCAATTAATAGAAACACGGTTTAGGGTTTTTTTTTGTTTTGAGAGAAACACAGTTTAGGGTTTGCTATATATAACCGAGTTTGCATGGAAATTAGGGTAACCGAGTTTGCATGAAAATTAGGTTATTCTATTTGTAAACGTATTAAATAAGTGTAAAAAAAATACAAAATTAATATCGAAACTAAAATGTGATAAACTAAGTGCTTCAACTTCACCTCTAAAAAAAAAAATTCGGTTCAACTTCATAATAAATGAAATTTAATTGATTGGATGTGTAACACTATAACTTGGAGAGTAAGGTGAGAGCGTAAAAAAAAGGCAACAGGATATGAATGAAATTGATGCGATCAATTCTTTTAGTATTAAATAAGTGTACAAAATATTGTAAAAAAAAGGCAATAGGATAGGAATGAAATTGGTAGGATGCATTTTTTTTAGATGGAATTTGTTAAGTTAAATTGCTACAGACCTAATAAAATTAATAAATAAATAAAGATGCAAATTTAGAGCCAAAATTTTAGGATTGAGTTGTTGCAAACCTAACAAGGGATTAGTGGAGATAAAAAATTAGGTTAAGTTGTTGCAGACTTAACAAAATTAATAACTAAGGATAAATAAGGAGACGTTACGAGATTATAACATGATGATTTTTTTATTTTTGGGGAATAATGTTTTGAAAAGTAAAATACCAAAATGCATAAAAAAAAAATATAAAACAAATATTAAATAAAAGATAAAGAAATAAAAGTTATCCCCCTACAAAAAATGAAAGTTTCCTATTTTCATTTTTATTTGTTAACTTAGTTAATAAAATTACTAAAAAAAGAGACATTAAAGACACATTTAGAATATTGATACATTTAAGAGAACTATAGAGACAACGTTCTCACATATTCAGGTATCAAAATAGTTTAGGAACTTTTGAGTCTGATTAACGAAGGTGTGGACCCTTTGTTGGTTCCTTCTCTTCTCATGGTATGCTCCAATTCCCTTGTATTTTTTAGTTCTTTATACTAATTCTGTGTACTTGTGGCAATTCATATATTTTACTATACGGACCTACTGCTAAAGGGGTGTTAATCTGAACTAAAACCAACTTCATGAAGCTAAGGTAACTTACAAAAATGATTAATTTTCTAATGGAAACTAATCCCACAGGGCCACAAGAATATCAAGAAAAAAATATGCATTAAATTTAAAACCAAGATGCAGTATGGACTACTTACGATATTAATTGATGTTGGTATATTTCTCTATTTTTGAATACTGCAAAGACCAAGGGGCATGAAAAGTTTAGACAATATTTTCTCGAGTAACTAAAAGTGAATGTAGAGGATAATCAATAATTCGTTTTGTAGATTAATATCAACACCATACCATAGAAAAATATTCACAGCTTGCAAGTTGGATCAAAATAGAAAGCAAGAACAAAAGGTATATAGGTTAATGATTCTAATTTTTTTCCAAAAAGAGATAATATAAAGTAGTATATCAAAATTTGATAAGAACCCATGTTGCCGATGAGTAATCCAAGTTACATAATTCAAGGCAAAGCAAAGAAAACTGAAGCAATGAGTAACCCAAAGTGTTGTTGATGGAGGAAGGCCAAAAGTCCGCTATATAAACACGCCATTGCGGCGGCGCCACCATGGAGGGAATTGGAATTCCTTCATGAATTGCCTGTGGCGCTGCCTTTTAACAAAATTGCACCAAATTGCTTGCATTGCATTGTACATTATATAAAAATATTACATTACTATTTAGGGAATTATCATGGGCGGACCTGGACTCTCAATATTACTGGGGCACAATTTTTTTATCAAATAATACTAAATATAATAAAAAGTTATAATAAGAAAATTTGTAGCAATCAAAATTACAAAGAAAATGCTATATTTCATTTATTGAAAATGAGCTTAAATTACATCATTTTCATAGCTGGGAAAACATGTTCAACACTTGCAGTTGTCACCAATAAAATCAGAGCTAATTTCACAAGCTTGTACTCCCTCCGATCTTAAATATAAGAAAAGATTCTTTTTTTAGGTTCATTAAATAATTAATGTATCTGTTTTACAATGTAGATCAGATACATTAACTACACAATGAACCTAAAAAATGAATCTTTTCTTATATTTGAGACCGGAGGGAGTATATCAAATCAGAGGTAGTGTTCTGTTTTGTTTACACAAGCTTTGCACAAAGATATAAAAATCCTTTTAACTTTTTAAAATTGAGATCACCTCGATGTCACTTTTTTGAATTGAGGTGAGTGTATTATTATCCTTATTTCTTAAACCTCTTAAGGAGAGTTTTCCATCAATTATAATTTTACCTTTATTTCTTTTGCCTAAAAAATTTCATTCGATGTGTCACCCATAAAACTAGCTCAATTAACAATACCAATATTGTTAGATTAAACACATTCGTCGTGATTCAAATTCAGACCTTGCAAATATGCATTAGTTTCATATGATTTTGTCACTTCCTTTATAAAAAAAATCCCATGTGAAATTGTAAAGAAAATAGAAGTTAGAACAGTACTTGAGAAATTTATTCCAAATATATCCTTCGAAGATGTGTGTAGAATCAACCATGGAAGATGTGTGCTCAATTATTCAAGCTGTTAAACCAACATAAAGCAGCATGAGAAGAAAGGACGAGATGGCAAAAGAATAAGGGTAGTTGTGAGAATAGGGCATGGGTTGGTGTGGCACTTCCCACTCTAGGCCTTGGCCAGGTCCGCCCATAGCACAGATGACTAAATGCACATTTGCAAGTCGACTTTTTAAAAAAGTAATTTCTCAAAGAAGTAAAACTTAAAACAAAAACAAATTACAGTGTTCAAACTTCAACATGGCACTTGCAGAATACTAGCAACGATGCATCCATGATGCCCCAAGAGTTTCCTATTTCCTTTTCTAACCCTTGTATTTGACAAGTTCAAAACCTCAAGCTTGGGAACTAGAAAGTTCATTTTAAATAGCTTCACTCTTGAACAAAGGGCTAAGTTCAAATTACTAATCTCACAACATCTTCTTAAAACTTGACAAATTCCTTAAAAAATGTGATCGAAGGAATTCAAAACAAACAGCTGCAGATTGAGGAAAAAGGAAGCAAATGCTATGATGCTTTCATTGTTTAACCGTGAATTGTCACCCAAATGGAGAGGCTTTCATTGTATACACCAAAATCCATCAAAGAAAATTCGCTCCACTCTTACTCCCAATACCTTCCAATTTCCATCTTGATTTCACCAAGCAGGGTCAGTCTTTGAGATTTTTCTTTGGGCCAGCAAAAATAATGTTGCCTCCTCTTAATCATATTTTTATATTTTTCTTTTGTTTGTGCGTATTGGTGGAGATTGAACAAATAACTTAGGATACCAAACTGAAGCTAAAATATTTAAGTTGCAAATTTTAAATAAAAAAAACAACAAGTTCATTAATGTATAATCATGTTAGTATTTGCTAAAAAAAAAAAAAAATCATGTTAGTATGGCAACATGTACAATATGACAAAATAATGAAAAACACGGTCCTTAAAAGCATAATTCAATTGGTAAAGATATTGTATATAATTATAATATGCAGGGATCGGGTCGCAGTTCGAACCTGGATTCCCACTTGTTCATTTTATGGGTGAATTTCTAATCACTAGATTACTTGACAAAAAAAACATGCATCAGAAACGTTACAACAAACAACAACAATTATTTTTCCAAAAAGTGACAAAGTTTCGGTCTTAGTAAACAACTAATTTTCTTCTGTGTTAAATGGAATGACATAAAGAGTAAAAAATTTAGATCCTTCTAGTAAACTAGTCATGACGACAACATTTAATGTTGTTCTAATAAATTAACAAATAAAACCTTTTTAGAAATCTATCAAACCTTGGTGAGCGCATGTTTTATTAATTAAATAAAAATAAAAACTAAATTAATATATCATTAATTTTTATTAAAACAATTATGAATATTGGATAAATCACACTAAATTCATTTTATTTTGGAGTCATTCATTTCAACCACAAACAACAACACACACTATATGCACGAACCACCAATATATCTTACGAAGAATATATATATATATATATATATATATATATATCATTCTTCATGTATTAAATATGAATTTTGGACTCATCAATTTCAACTGCAAATAACATCATGAACTCTATGCACGGAACAACTAATATATCTTGCAAATAATACATATTTTTATCATTCTTCATATAGTAAATATAAATCTATAATTCTTGCGTATCACGTGAGAATAAATATTATACATGTTAGAATTACAAAGTGAATACAAATTTTAACCCCTCTTGCATTTATGAGATATATAATTATTATTTACTAAATAACTTTTTTTTTTATAAATAATCGCATAAAATTTTCTAACGTTTTACTCCTCTGTATTTTATTATACGTCACTTTGCAAAAAAATCTTTGTGTTTTATTATAACTCACTTTACAATACCAATGAATCATGAATTTTTCTTTTCCTATCATTCCCTTTACCACTTATTACTCTATCTTCTTTCAATTATTTTAATCTTTTTTTCCATGTCATTAATAAGGGATAATTTTATCCCCATAAGCATGACTCAGTTGTCAAGCATTATGCAATGTTATATGCAGGGGTTGGGGTTCGAACTGAGGACATCCAATTTATTCATATTAAAAAATGAATTCTAGCCACTATGTTGTTTGGAAAAAGAAAAAAAAAAGGAGATAATTTTGTAAAATCACTTATAATTTCTCTCTGAAATACAAAATTAACTACATTCCTTAATATGTGTGAAAATGTCAAAACAATCGACGACCTTATTTTTTTTCTTCTACTTTTGGCAAAAGTGCGTAAAACAAAATATTCTTTTGTGAACATATATTACCAAAAAAATATTGTGTCTCCTTTATATATTTACATACACATGTACTATATGTAGGGATGTTCAAAACTGAACCAATCCAATAGAAAAACCGCAAATCGAACCAATTCAAATCGAAACCGCAAAAAACCGCATTTGGTTCGAATGTATTCAGATCACTTCTTTACTCAACCACATGGTTTGGTTCGGTTTGCGGTTATAATTTTACCAACCAAACCAAACCAAACCGCAATATAAGAAAAACACTAATTAAATATATATCACATATACCAATACTCATAGAAACTCAATGAAAACTTTAATAAAATAACATTTTTTTTCTCTTGTTAAGTTTCTACTTTGCTTTTTCTTTCAAAAGTGTATTTATGTGCTACTTGTTAATTTAGTCTTTTGTATTTCTTACAAAATTGGGTTACTTTTTGTCCATGTTTTGATTTGGTCTATGCAGTTGAGAACATTGTTATATGATAATAAAATTATAATGTTGGATAAAATTTAAAACATTACTGAAAAATATGTTGTGTTTTACCTATTTAATTTGATTTTAACGTTGGAAACAAAAAATTTATTGTTTAAAAAAAACCGCACCAACCGATCCAATCCAAACCGCATTGATTTGGTTTGATTCGGATTTTATTTTAAAAGTCAACCGAACCAAACCAAACCGCACCGCGAACACCCTTAACTATATGTATGAATTATTATTAAAACAAATTACCTCAGAAAAAATTTATTAAAAAACTAGTGCCCTCATGTATGGTGCCAAGTGGCAGATCCAAAGACTTTTTGAAGTAGGGGCAAAAAAAATGTATACAATATAATCATAGAGAACCTGAATCAAACCCGTATGTGGGTAGATGGAGACCTCAAAGGGGGTTTAAACATGTTGATCACTTCAGAGGCTTGTTGGATTCGATGGAGCATTGTCATGTCACTTGGAGGCCGTACGAGCACCGACGAGACGTGACGCCTTTTCAGGACGTGTGCTGGTACTCCGAATGGATCATGGCTAGGAAACAAAAGATGGTGCGTCACTTGCCCGAGTGGGTTCTGAGGAAGTACGGATATGTTTAGACCGTTCCCCGACCTCCTACTACGATTATGCCTCTTGCCCCACCAGATGTGGTTGTTGCCTTCTTAGAGTTTGCTCTGCATGTCGTTGCCCAACAGCAGAGTGGTGACCAGGTCCCGGACGACGAGCCTTGGAAGCATTCAGATAGGTACATTCGGTGGTTCTACCGTGTATCACATCCTCTTATTGTCAACCCTGCTCCAGAGCCTGACATTGTCATGTCGAGACATGTCTACCAGGTAGGGGTGAGCACAAATGTATCAACCGACCGAAACCTGCACTACCCGTAGTCAAAGTTGGTGCAATGGGCAGGTTAATTCGGTTGTTCGGATCTTCGGGTGAGTAAGATTGACTTTGAACAGTTATACGTGGTCGAACGCGGTTTTGGAAATTTCTATCTCTCGGTAACCGATTTCGACCGAAGATGATGTAAATAATGTGATCTCTACTTGCTCCTGTCTTATCACTTACTGAAAAGTCATTTCATTTATGTACACGTTGTTTTGAACACAAGGCTCAAGCCAAATTAAGACTCTATCTCTTCCAGGTCTTTCAAAGTAGCTGCTATTACTTACCAACATTTTTATTTATCATTAATAAAGTATAATGATTGTCACACCACTACATCACGTGACTTTTGCTTTTAGTGGTGTTGATAAAGCCAATCATAATAAAGGGTAAGCGACTTTCAGTTTTTATATTTTTATATACTCTCCATTTGGTTAATAATAATCTATCTATCTATTTCTTTCAAAAAAATAATCTATCTATCTATTAAATAACAACCATAACCCAAGTCCAGAAAGATATGCTAAAATAAGACATTCTTGCAATGCAGATCCATTCTTGCTCACTGTGGCTGCGTCTTTACTTCATTATAATAATCTCAAATTTGGATATGGTTGTATTACTTCTTTGTGAAACCTCTATTATCTGAATCTAAAAATGGTTCAACGTGCATATGGTAGAAATTCTGATTCATGTTCATTGCTTTCTCTTTTCTGTTCCTCTTTTTTGCCCTTTTTGATGTTCATAACCGATCCAACCGACCCGTGCTACCTGTCCAACCGACCAATCCGAGACCCGTTAAAACCGAGTCCATATGCGATCGAATTTGGGTCCTATGTTGGTGTCTTCGGTTTCATATGATATGCCGTTTTCGGGCCCGAATCCGCCCGAACCCATCTGATGCTCTACCCTACTACCAGGATATTCTTGTTGACCAGGACTGGGCCAGACATCCTCCCGATCCATTGCAGGTCATTAGCAGCTTGAGAGACAGAGTGGAGCATGCGATGTAGATTCCATAGGTGGTTTCAAATCCACTCTTCTTTAGAATTTTGGAGGGCCTCCGGACCAAGTATAGTGTGTTTGACCATCAAAAGTTTCCACGAAGGAGGTCTAGGAGTCATAGTCCACACGAGCAGCAGTAGTTTCTTATTTTATGACTTGTTATTTTATGACTTTTTGGATATTTGTAGTATTTTCCTGACATTTTGGTTGTACTATATTTACATTTGCTCGGTTGCACTTATTTATGACATTTCTGTTAATTTTCGTTAAAATTGTGTTTCTAAATTATGATTGTTAATTTTCGTTAAAATTGTGTTTCTAAATTATGATTGAAAGAATGCATGTTCTCTAAATTATGAGTTTTGGTTGAATGAATGAATGGTTGTACCTATGTATGAACGAACAAAGGAACGAATATAAACAGGGAACAGGACAGTAGCTACTGCCTGTCTGTTCTGGTGCGCACAGAACCAATGTGAGTTAACTTACGCTAGTGTTAACACTAGCATGACTTAAGTCACGCTGTGTGACTTAACTCACATGGTTGTTTGCACTAGCGTAACTTAAGTTACGTAAGGGTAAAAATGGAATTTCACTTGGGAATGAGCAAAAACGTTTGGGTAAAGAGCAGTTCTCTCATTTGTATTGTCTTTGGTTGGGCTTTAAGTTAGGTCTTTAGTCTTTAAGCCCATTAGGATTACTATGCATTATCAATCCTATATATAGTGTCTTTGACATACTATCCAAATGAATCAAATGTTATTTTATTTTTTTTAGTTTATTTATATTTCTTTGTTATTTACTTTTTATTGCTTTGATTCTTTTTATTTTCATTAAAGATGTTCCAGCTTCCTAACACTATCACTGGTATCAAAAAACCAATCCTTTCCCATATGGATGATCCAAACAGGGCCGGCCCATAGCCCGTCAAATTTACTTTTTATTGCTTTGTTTCTTTTTATTTTCATTAAAGATGTTCTAGCTTCCTCATACTATCACTGGTATCAAAAAATCAATCCTTTCCCATATGGATGGTCCAAACAGGGCCGACCCATAGCCCATCGAGGCTGGGCTATGGCATTGGGCCTCGAGTTTTTAGGGGCCCAAAACATTTTTTTTTTATAATATGTAATGCAATTAATTAATATTTATATAACGTTAATGCGTATTTATTTCAAATAAATCGTCTTGCTTCAGCGGCACAATGATAGAATTTGTGGTTGTGGGTTTGACTCTCATCAAAGTTTTTTTTATTATTTCCTTTTTATAGTGCCTTATTTAGTTTTTTTGGGCCCAAAATTTAATTTTTTTTGTCGGCCCTTAAAAACTAAAAAAGGGCCAACCAATTTGTTAAGGAGTACTGCTCTTTACCCAAACTGTTTTGCTCGTTCGTAAAGTAAATGTCTAAATTGCTCCTGTGTGAGTTAACTCATGCTACGTGCTATTTATGATTATGTATTCAAATTATTTTATTTACTTTATTCTAAATTATTTTATTAACTTTATTCTAAATTATGTTATTTACTATTTGTTCACTTTATTCTAAATTATTTATTTGCTATATTCTAATTTATTTATGCACTTGAAATAAATTCGATTTTATTCTAATTTTTTTATTCATTAAATACAAAATTAGAAAATTCTCCTTGATTTTATTTATTCAATACATAATCATAAACATAAAATAAATGCAAATATAAATACAAATAAAAAACAAAATTAAAAAATATAACAACTCTCGTTTTATTAATATCATTCAAACATTACAATAAGCAATACATATATTTTATTTGAATTCACTAATCTACTTAATATCTTTTTACCCTCTTGGGGTAAAAAGTTATTTTTACCCTCTTCGGTATATAGCAATAGCTCTTGGGGAAAATAGTGATCCGTCCTG
>Ga0315915_1005878_pt1 | contig 15168 bp, 8 predicted proteins | sample MpolbnodulesMG_FD_207738 | JGI IMG/M metagenome (GOLD analysis project Ga0315915, IMG submission 207738) | Medicago polymorpha root nodule microbial communities from Los Angeles, California, United States - branched nodules | ecosystem: Host-associated > Plants > Roots > Nodule | place: USA... | reverse complement strand
GTCAAACATATAAAAATTCATATTAAATTCATGTTTTGTTAAAAAATTCTAATTTTTTTTGGGAGAGATTCTTATAATATTATGAATTTTTCTGCAAAATTTTATTCAAAAATATATATTCTACATATGAGTTTACTTTAAAAGAGGGACCAAAAGTGAAGATGAAAAAAAATTTAGGGACCAAAAGTTAAAGGAAAATTTTAGAGGAACTAAAACGAAAAGTTGGTATATTTATAGGGATAAAAACGCATTTAACCCTATTTTTCCCCTCAACTCTACGAGAACAAACATTTTTTTATGTCTTTTAAGAAGCAGATCCTCTTGTTGTCACAAATTTGTAATTTCTAACAATTTATACATTGTTTTCTCTTAATTAATTGCATTTGATTGTTATTATTAGACCATTTCAATGCTTATTCCTATACGTTTTGGAATACTTGTTTTTCTTAACAATATTTGTCCGAAAAATTTTAATAAAAATATGAGGTGATGTAGTAAGAAGGAATTGTCATCCTTAATTGAAAAATAATTATGTATGTATAAATAGATAGATAGGGATGACATTTATAAAATTAAAAGAAAATGTTCAGGTTCATCCAAAGAACATATTGAATATGGGGATGAATGAATATTTGTAGTCTGAAATATATGTTTGATTCATTTCTTTCCATTATTCTCTACTTGTTGGACTTCCATAAGCAGTCAAGTTATTACTACAGAAAATATATGAATCCAACCTCTCATGGCAAGATCATGACTGGGACTGGAGCTCAACCTTGCGTAGCCGTATCAGTTTAGAACCAAACCTTTTCTTTTTTTTGCATTAATGAGAAGATTTTGTTTCACTTATTCAAGAGGGGGGTGTTGATACGAGTAATGTTAACAACACTCATTTTAACTCACTTCTCTTAGCACTTACTATCTGAAATACACGTGAGTCCCACCACTTTTGGAATTAACTTGATATAAAATGGTGAGGTCTACATGCATTTCACTCAATATGAGAATGAATGTTAAAATGGGTGATGTTAGCATTATTCATCTTGATATATGCATGCATGAGAATAAAAAAGTTACCACATTCAGTACTTCGGTAGATACATTGACACGACGTTAATCTAAAATGAAAAATAAGGTTTTCCGGGTTCAAATATATGTGGTAGCAACAAGTTTGTCAGCTAATGAATCATAATAGATTCTAATAGCTATTTTATAAGTTGATTTGTACTTTTAGAAGTTAGTTACACAATTCAATTCATTGACATTTTTGTAGAACAACTCGTCAAAGTATCTGATTTGTAGCAAGAGATTTACAGTTCCAAACAATGTATACCTACATTGAGAGAGTAATTCGTTGTGTTGTAAACTTCAAGGGAAGGATCGGTGCAATTTGAACCCACCAATGTGCATGTCTCAGGGGTGGCCCTGAAGGCGGGCGTGAGGGGCGGCAGCCCAGGGCACCACCTTTTTATGGGCACCAAAATTATTTTTTATTTAGTAGTTAATACTATATAGATATATTTCTTTTTAATTCGCTTTGATTAATTATGTTGAAAATATATTTTTAGATAACTTTGATTATAAATGAATATTTTGCAACAAAAAATGTAAGAAAAAATATTAGAATAATTAAAAGGGTACAATTTATTGTTTCGCCCAGGGCACCAGAAATCCTAGGACCGGCCCTCGCATGTCTAAGTAGTTTATTGAGTTGCAAACTTTAGGATCCTTTAAGTATGTGTTTAGGGGTTTTAAATAGCCAGTGTACATAGAAAATCTCTGTTCTTGGAAGAAATCAATCTCATCAATGAAACTCAGTTACCTTGTTAAATTAATCTCTACAATTGCATCAAGGATACTTTTGGTTTTAAATTAAAATTAACATTCATGAGCAATTTTATGGAGTAAGATCGCAGATTATACTTGTGGAGCCACCATATCCATTGAATTGGACCTCCCAATGGTCCTTCGGTGAGAAAGACAAACTTAGGCTTTGTTTTGCGAAGGGGAGAACTTTGGAGAGAGAAGAGGGGAAAAGAAATAGAGGAAATTATGGAGAGAAGACATTTTCAATTTTTCGGCATTTGTCCAGATCATACAATTCAGCAAGCAAAAATGTAATTATACTTTTGGATTGTATAATCCGGATTCATTAGAAATCATAAAATGGCTCAAATACGCTACAATTAAATAAAATAACTTTGCATGTATAGAAATATATATATTTAGTTCACTTGTCCTATACATTTTCACTAATCTTTGGTGGTATCATTATCAAGATGTGACTTCCACTTTACATAGTAGTCAGTGATGCATGCTTATACCTCTTTAGGGGTTAGGAGGAAGTACAAAATAAAGAAGCTCACTAGTTTAAGTATCTTGTGTCTTCCACTCGACATGGTCAATAATGCATATAGTTTTCCACTTGACGTAGTCAAATCAAATAATGCATATTTTTACCTCTTTAGGGCTCAAGAAAGGAAGTACAAAATGAAGTTGCTTAAAAGCTCACTGGTTAAGGTATTTTCTTCCTTTAACATTTTGTTCAATACAGTTTTGGGCATGTTTGCTTAGAGATATGCAACAGTATCCTGTACTTACCTACAACACGAGCACTTGGTTCATTACCTCTCATTTTGAACATGCACCAAGTGTTCCTCTCATGCTCCTTTATTATTTTGTTCTATCTTCATCCCATTCATGTTGCAAATGGAAGACGTTAGCAAGCCTTCTAAGTAAGTGGTAACAATTTTCTTATTTTTTTAAGTTAATAGGTGAAGCTATCATCTTAATAAGTTGACTTGAAACCATAAGCATGGTAAATAACATTTAATCATATTTTTGAAACTGCAATTCTTTCTCCTTGAGATTTTAGTATAGGTTGACTTGTAATACAAGCATTGGAGATTTCAGAAGAGCTTCTTATGAAATGTTAGCCACCCGGTTAACTATCACAGAAAAAGGGAGTTGAAATCATTTACATGAAAGGTTACAACTTACAAAAAAACACATCACAAGACAAGAAAATAGCTCATGAAACGAACCAACATTCATGTAAACTATAAAAGTTTTTTCAAAGCAGTTGTGTTATGATAACAAATAAATTATAGCCTATTCAATTGTTGTTTGCTTCAAAATGATTTGCTGCAACAAAATTGAAAGACTGATTCTACCAACACTTGGTAGCTGAAAGATCACATTCTTCCTGCTAAAACACTTATAAATCCCCACAATATACGAACCACAACAGAGAATTTCAACCACGATTTAACTTATTTTCCCCACAAAACTTTTAATAGAATGCTTAACGAAAGAAAGTAAAATTAGAAGCAAAACTGAGATGTCAATCTATGAAAAAAGACTCAACAACATTTATGTCTTTACCCCCGCAACCATTTCCCCAAAAAATGTCAAACGCAATAAAAGGATAAAGGGAAATGGCTGCAAGGGATAAACAACGCTATGAACCTAAATTTACATTTTAAACCATAAAATAAAATTTAACAGGAAATCCAATTAGTAATAGTTCTTTTCCTGCTTTTAGTTCATTAAAATCAAAGAAAAAACAAAACTGAAAATAGGACAGATATGGGCGAAAAGGGTTCACTTGGCACCCAAGGTAGGGAAATGCCCGGGATCTTCAATGGATGGAGCAGGTACATTGCTGTACGAATTTCCACGGAAACCTCCTCCTCGTGCACCACGGCCACCACGTCCCCTGCCACGCCCACCTGAGTTATACTGGGATTCTCCTTCAGCTGGCTTCAGAAACTCATTGATACTGACAGACTGACAATAAGATGAATTCCAGTTAGTAAAATAAAAATCATCATGACAAAAAAAAATTACATTCCAAAACTATCAAAAATCATACAATGGAAGCACAGATAAAATAATTTTCACCGGAGATGTCACAGATAATTAAGCAAGCACATTTGACAAAACTGAGTAAAGCATCCAAAAAAACCACAAAAATTATGGTGTACCTTCACAAGAAGGCAATGGTTACTAGAATTTTAAAAAATAAACAAATATATAGTCTGATAACTGACATTAAAACCTTGATCATCACACAAAACGAGTAAAACAGAATCATGGAGATGAAAAAAAAATTATATTAACATATGTTAGACAAATGTTGTTAATAGCAGAAAATAGTATTTTGATCAAATCCCTATGTGCTTAAACCGTTTTCTATCCATATTCTGCTACGTTATAGGGCCCACTATAGTCGCTATTTGACAATACTAAGTGAGACTTGAAACAATTAATAATCTTTCAAAAAAATTTAAGATCATGGTCATTGCTAATTGAGAAGAAAATGAAAACCATAAAGTTATTATATATACAAAGTAGCAAGGGCAAGAAAATTCAACAAAGAAATACCTTCCTGGCTTTCTCTTCCTTGTCATAAGCCTCTTTGCGCTTATCCTTATCAGCTCCCTAGAACAAAGATAGAAGTGCAACGCGATATTAGCTGATATGAACCACACAACATAAATAACTATTGATTAGGAAGGTAAAAGTGCATCAAAAAGTTCTCACCAATTTAGCAAAGATTTCGGTATTGTCTTTCTTGCACGATAAGGCCTGCATGGTTTCAAATGCTTTAGTGTCAACCTTTCTCTGTTCAGTCTTTAGAGCTTGCAAAGCCTTTCTTTTCTCTTCCAGCACTTTCTCATATTCCTCCAGAGTCATTTCCTAATAACCAAACAACAACAACAAAACAGCTTATTGATTAATCAACTTCCAAATAAATTAAATCAGAGGAAAGTACTATTGGACACGAAGAGCACAGAGAAATGGAGAAATCATAAACCAAAGCCTTTCCAAATAACCCAGTGCACTTCATAAGAAACAACGAGGTTACCAAAGATATGCACTGCTTAAGTCAGTATAAATGCGCACATGAGAACTTTCAGACACTTGAAAAAGGTGAAGCTACTGGACAAAATCAATTCAAAATTATGGAAAAACACAAATGAAACAATCTCAAACAAAAAATCGCATGATTGTTCTGTTAGTCAGTTAAATAGTGAAAAACACTAAACTTAGAGAATGCAACAACAGCAAAGAAGACACTTGAAAAAGGTGAAGAAATACTGGACAAAATCAATTCAAAATTATGGAAAAACACAAAATGAAACAATCTCAAAAACGAATGATGAATAATCGCATGATTGTTCTGTTGGACAGTTAAATAGTAGAAAAACACCAAACTTGGAGAATGCAACAACAGTACAGATGGAGATGGACATTTACCTTGTCTTCAGGCTCCTTTTCTTCAGCTTCATTGGCAGGGCTATCCTTGTTCCCTTCGGCAACATCAGTTTCAGCTGCAGGCTTCTCATCCCCCAAATTCTTTTCACCTTCATTCATGACTTCTTCAGTCACCCTGAGTAAATTATAAACCACAAGCAAATAAATATAAAAAATATCTACATTCGAAAACAAAGAACTCCAATAATAAACATGTAGACAAATGTAAGAATGCTTACTGGGCAATTTCATCAGTTTCTGTTCCCCAGTTACCCCTTCCAGCACCTTCACGCTTGAAATCGTTTCTACAATAGAACAAGGAAAAAAAAAAGGTAGTCAATACTGATAAAGAAACAGAAGTTAAACAAACTAATCATATCATCATACGGTAGTAACAACACACCCTCGCCCAGTGCCACTGTGGCGTTCAAATGTTCTTCGGGGTCGTCCCTCTTCACCAGCATCACCATTGTTGAAACCTCCACGACGACCTCCGCGGTAGGGACCTCGTGGTCCACCATAGCTACGTCTTTCTGAGGACCTATCTCCTTCTTCAACAGGACCCTGGTTTTCAGGGGCTCCAGAGGCAGGGAACGAATTGTCATCATTTGAGTAGTCACGACCGAAACCACGACCTCCACGACCACCACCAAATCCGCGGTCACCTCCACGTCCACCAAACCCACGGTCACCTCCTCGTCCACCATATCCACGACCACCGCGGCCTCCTTCATTTCTGGACTCCCTCACTGTCAAAATAAAACATCAGAAAAAAAAGTTAACACGCATGAAGAAGAATCATGAGTCATGAGTGACCATTCAATAAACAGTACAGCATAGAAAAAACATTGTTACATAAATGGACAACAAAATACACATCCACGCACAGAACAAACTAATACTTCAATGCTCAATGCTATGATGTCGCACTTGAAAAAACACAAATTTCAACTGACTGGACTATTGGAAGAATGTGTTTCGCATTAAATTAAAACATCTACAAATTACAGCCATCGAAATTGTATTTAACAACAATCCAACAAAAAGTAAGAAACCAACAGCTAACCACAGAAAATTATGACTTCATAATCAATAAGCATGTTTGGATTGGCTTATTTGAGCTTGTCTACGGGCATAAATTTTGTGAGAACTTATAAAAATAACTTGCGACAACTTTCATAAGCTTATTTCAACTTAATTTCATAAGTTCTCAAATATAGCTTATAAAAACAACTTGTAGAATATACAAAACCAATTTATTGTTATTTTATCTTAATAGCTTATGCAAGCTTATACATATGATAAACGCTTGTGCTATAAGCTGCAAAAGAAGCTGTTGATCCAAACAGGACCTAAAACAGATTATTTACAATTGTGAACAAAAATAAACCACTGGCCCTCTGTTCTTCTCTACATGCATCAATCACACATCAACATACAACAACAACAACCAAGCCTTATCCAATTAACTGGGGTTGGCTACATGAATCAAACGAAACCATAGTGTTCTATCAATCACACAGACAACATACAATAGTTAACCAATTATTGTCTAAACTTGTAGACACAACATTTGACATCACAAAATACACAACAGCAACAACAACAACGACAGAACTTCTAACTACTTAAAAAAATATATTATCAAAAAAGTTAATTAAAAAATAACAACTTTCAAATTGAGAAAAGCCAGATTTATTTTAAATAACCTACAAAAAATCAAAGATAGACATATTATTAAAATAAAACAACAGATTAAAAAAGTAAACAAAACAACAACAAATCAAAAGATTCATCATATTCATAAAATAACAAGCTTCAAATTAATTGAATTAATAAAATCAAAACCCTAATATCATAATCCAAAAAACGAAACAGTAACTAACCAGCCTGAGCAGGAGGGGTTGGCTTAGAGGGCAACAAAGCAGGCTTGTTAGGTTTGCCCTGTTCCTTGACAGCACCTTTCTTAGCAGCAGGTGGAGCAGCAGCAGCTTTGAGCTGTTCAGCAACGATGAGCTGAGAAGGGTCCTCAGCGTCATCACCAAGCAAATCAAATGGATTCGTAGTGGCCATCTTCTTCTTTGAAACAACAAAAAGACAATAACACGCGGTTCAAGTTTAACACACGAGCGTCAGGGTTGAAACTAGGCTTGCATAGTTACCATCGTACGAAGAAGGAGATAGAGATCGGAGAGAGAGAGTGAAAAACCCTAGCCGCAATGAGAGAGAGAAAGAGAGTGTGTGTGAGTGTTGAAGTGAGAGAGAAATGCACGGCAACCTAATCTCCAACGTTGGATTTTATTTATTTGGGACCTATGTGTTCGCTTAAGAGTTAAGGGTTGGGCTCACGCCCAGTTAATGGAATGGGTGTTTACGATGCGGTTTGGTTTGATTTTAAGGCTAAAAGTTATTAAAATTGTAAGATAAAAAAGTATGCGGATTGATTTGGTTCGGTTGACTTAAAAACCAATGTGGGTTTAATCAATTAGTGCGGTTATTTTTTAAACGACACGATTTTTTTGTTTCAAACATTAAAATCAAGTTAAAACATAGAAACACGACATATTTTCAGCAATGTTTTAAATTTCATCAAATATTACAATTTCATTTTACAATGTTTCCAATAACATAAACCAAGTTAAAAAGATGGACAAAATGTAATCCTATTTTGTAAGAAATGCAAAAGACTAAGATTTTATTATTCTCTAAAATTTCAATTAGCACATAAATACGTCTTTTAAATAAAAAACAAAGAAGGAATTTAACAAGAGAAATGGGTTTCAATAATATTAGTATTGGTCTAGGTGAGATGCGTTTAATTAACATTTTTCTTATGTTGCAGTTTGTTTTGGTTTGCTTCAGTTGGTAAAATGAAAACCGCAAACCAAACCATGCGGTTGAGCAAGAAAATTATTTGATTACATCCAAACCAAATGCGATTTTTTGCGGTTTTGGTTTGTGTTGGTTCGGTTTGTTGTTTTTCTATTGGGTTGGTTCAGTTTTGAACACTTGATAGGGTTGGGTTCAAACTTCAAACCTCAGACTTTCGACTTATTTTTTGAGAGAAATTTATAGTCACAAAGCTATTTGACAAAATATAATAGAGTTACATGTATGTTAATTATTACTTGATTTCATTTTTATGTTTTTTTTATAGAGAATGTTAAAGAGTGTCCAAGGAGTATTGGTAGGGTTGGGAATAGATCAGGTCGGCCTACATGAGCCTATGGCCTGACATATTTAAGTCTGGACAGGCCTAGTCTGTTTATGAAAATGACTAGATTTAGGTTTTTGAAAAATTCTATTTAAGTAAATAGGCCAGGCTTAGGCTATCAAAAAAACCTACGAAGCCTGGTAGGCTGGCCTGTTTATGCATATTATTAAAACTTGTTTTTTATTTATATTAAAATACATAATTTACATTAAACATAAAAATCAAGAAAAAAATTCAAATAATGGACTTTTTAAATAGGCTTTAAGGCCTTATAATAGGTTTTAAGGCCAATTTAACCTATTTAAAAGTAGATAAAATGAATTATTTAATGACTTTAGTTTAAAGTAGGCATGTAGATAGGCTTTCAGGCCATACTTTTAAATAGGCCAGGAAAAAAATAGGCCACAGACCAGGCTCAGGCTTGGAAAAAAATTTGTAGGTTAGGCTTAGGCCTATCAAAGTCTGATCCGGCTTGGCCCATTCCCACCCCCTAAGTATTGGTTAAACATCTAAAACAGGTAAATTTTTATTAAAAAATGGTGTAATGATCAAAATTAACATCTTATTTTTTCAAGACAAAATTTATATTTATAGATTTCTTAGCAAGATCTTTTATATATATATATATATATATATATATATATATATATATATATATATATATGTTTGTTGTCCTTGCTCTTGAAGTTGGGCATGCTGCATTGCATCATGTTGTTCTCTTCGACTTCGCATATGCCTTGTTGAAGTAACGATAGCCCATCATACCATATATTTTAGTCTTTCTAGTAACTTTATGTATTTTATGGTTTAGTTTTGTAATAATTCGAAGAAATGATCGCTAAAGGAGAAAAGTGCGTAAAAGACCTTGAAACCACCTCAAATCACCCAAATCATACAACTTTGTGGTCGTGCTATATTTTTTTTACAAGATGTATCAAGTAATCTCTTGGGGATAGTCATTATGGACATTTCAGTAAGGAGAAACAAGACAAGGAGTGAATAAGTCAGAGTAACCATCTACTGACACTTGCACAACTTGCGGCTTGGGTGGAAAATCAAAGTGTTTGTGATTGCATTATGTGTGTTCTGCATCAAATCATGCACATAGTGCGCGTTCGTTTCCCGAATCAGTTGGAGACGCACATCAAGAAAAGGTAGCACTCTATTATTCCTATTTAATTGGTTATTGAACATCTCAAGCTGAGTAAAGTGGTTCTCGAAGGCTAGAGGTTGTCTGAAACATCCTAGGGGCCAATTTTTATCATCTGGTGACCCTATACTCATGCATTACTTTTTATAACATTTGTGTCTAGTTTTAATATGAATGGCTAGATTTCCAGATTATGTGAAGTAGAGAATTTTCTATTCAGCTGCTTGGACCATGTAATGCGCTATTTACATAATTCATTCATAAGACCAAATATATGGCTGACTACACGACAACACTTCAGGTATGACAGATAAATTGTTATTTATGTAATTGTTAAACATGTTACATTATGTGTTGTTTAGTAATAATATATGTCCATGCATGCATGAAAATTTCAGAACTATGACTGAATCACCCCCGGGGATTATACAGAGTCTTATAGGGAGGATCGACACCTGCATACCATGATGTTTGTACCGATGAAGAGTCTCCTTGTCACAGACCCTTATAGAGTGCACTTGGATCATATTATAGCTACGCATTATCATTTATACATGTATGCCAAAGACTGTCAAACACACATGTTACATACCATCATCCTTTACTTAGGTTGTATCATATATGAACCTTGCATCGTCTGTTATATGTTGGAGCAAGTGTTACGCCAATTTGGATTTGTCCAGACCATTCCAAAGAATCTAGCCCAGTCTTCTTCATTTGTTGCGACCCGACAACAGGCGTCTATGGCTTATACCGGCTTTCTTCATCGTGTGTTGTCTATTTAGGACTTGAGAACTAATGTGTTAAACGATTTTGAGACAACACACAAATACATGCAACGATGGGCATGCTATCTAGTAGGGTTCATGATTTATTTGATTTGCATATTATGTTTGGAATTTCTTTGTACGATCTTGATATTGGTTAACGCATGTATATTATTATTATTATTATTATTATTATTATTATTATTATCATTATTATTATTAGTGTTGTTGTTGTTGTTGTTTCAGTGTAAATTTACAAAATAAATGCGTTCTTTGTCCTAAATACTTAGGATTTATGTCTTGACACAGTTTAGATTATATATTCTTAACATATATTTTACACATTCTCGGATTACATAATCCGAAACTTGCCAACATATGGACTACGAGTGACGTTAGAAACCAATCTGATGGAAGGTTTGACATATTTCAGATTATATAATTTGAACGATGATTTTTTTTGTTAAAATTATGTTTTCCAAATTGTTTTGAAACAAGTGTTAGAATAACCAGGGTAATTTTTAGGTTTTTATTGAGATTTTAGGAGTTTTTTTTGTGAAAAATTTCAAGAGTTTCAGATTGTATTATTTGTAATAAAAAAATGCTTCAAATTGTATAATTCAAATGGGGTAAAATGAAAAATTTAAAGGGTGCATAAGATGGTAGAAGGGTGAGAAAAGAGATTCACATAAATTTAATAACAAATGGGCCTTAATATTATTTGGGCCTCACATGGTCTGAAATAGAGTAACCCAATCTAATAATTTCCTCAAGAAAATTGCTCTTCTCTCCTTTGTTTTTTCTCATTCGCCAATCTTAAAAGTGTGTGCATGAGTTAACTCACGCTGAAAAATATTCAACGTGAGTTAACTCACGTTGAAAAAGCCGAGCGTGAGTTAACTCACGTTGGACATTTTCCAGGAAATGAACAATTTTGAAAGGGAGAAGAGCAATTATCTTTCCTAAAATGGTTAGTCGCGTTGAAGTTGTCCAAGTAATATACGCGAAGTCTGACTTTGTAAAAAAAAAAACAGCACATATTCTAACCATATATTTTGATATCCTTATTATTTTTGACCTTGTAATGTACGTGAAGTAAAAAAAAGCGATACAGAGGTTAAAAAATTTCATGATTTTTTCCAACCATGTTTAAGATGTTAAAACATGTATTTACACAGATATTTAGAATCTTTCGACTAGGGGCAAATTATTAATGAACTTTTTAAGCGCCAAAAAATAAAATAAAAAAACAACAGAGATCTCAACCTATAAATCAAATTTTGAGATGATTGTTTGCACAGACATCTATAAAAATACATAAAAAAAGATCTGCAAAGTTTCATAGCCTTTCAATGATGTTTCAATTTATTTTTATTTTTCAATCAAAACGTGCTAAATTTCAATTTTGTTCCGGACAAGCGTATATTCACGGGTCTAATTTTGTAGGCTATGTTAGGACATCATAAGAACGGTCACCATGAAATTTTAGAGTTTTTACACGATAGACAAAATTAATTATAAATTATTTAAGAAATTCATAATTATGAGAAATCAAAATTCATAATTATTCCCTCCTTAGTCGAAATAATCTACATTTTTGTGCATGACATATTTTAACGTCTTAAATATGTTTGTAAAAAACCATGACAAAATTCAACATTTATGTCACTTTTTTAGATTACGCGTATATTATAAGGTAAAACATAAGAAGAATTTCAAATTGCACAATTAAAATATGTGATTTTTTTATTTTTCAGGGTCATTTTATCATACATCACGTATGTTATAGAGTCGATTTAAACAATTAACCCTTCTCCCAAATAAAGAATTAATTAAGAGATTCTATCCAACATAAAAAAAAAAAAAAAGAAGAGATGATTTTGATTATTGTGACTTATTTATTTAACTCTTGAACGAGCTGGGTATACATGAAAGTTTGGGCAATAGAATTGGAATTTATTCTTTTACACACTAAAGAAAAATGATTTAATTTTATACATACATGTTATTATTATTAAAGTATGTATGTATATTTTTAAAAATAATATTAAAACAACTTCAAATGTTTGATCTAACAGTAAAAAGACACACACATTGGATCCACACACTTCTGGTGTTTATAGGGATGCAAATGTAAATTCATAATTTTAATGATTTTTGAGTCATAATGTCTTTCATCATTCCCTCACTCTAGATAATCTTTTTCTAAAATGGAACCAGGTATTGTTCATTGTACTAATTACATAGAGCAAAAGGTCTTGTATAGCTACAAAGGGTCAATATCAGGTCCTAAGGTATGCATTTAGGTGGATATTGTGATTATTGTCAACGGTCCAAATTCGATATTGGCATGAACTTGAAAAACTTCTAAATTGGAGTTGCAACTACAAATTTATGGAAATGCATACCCTTAGAAATTAGTCCCCATTTTCTGATGACATTCAAAGTTTGGACTATTGATGAAAGTTGCTTGCAGTCCATATGGCTGAGAATACGTCACTATGATTGCTTAGCATATAATACACAAACTTATTCGTATGGAAATGATCAAGGAAGGTTGCTCAAGAAGACACCCAATTTTCAAAGGGACCATAAAGGAATAGGCAAGATTCTATGGAATCATATCTACGTAGAGGCAAAACCAAGCTGTATTCCCTAAATACTCTTTCAAAGTAACCTTATTATAAGACTCTTTAGCGAAAAGTATTAGAAAAATATATAGTTGTAGTGATAAAATCGTTTGTCATTTTTACATTTTCACCTTTACAATTATTGATACTATTATAGAGAGAAAGAAATTACGTCTCTCAATAGGGCAAATTAAATAGAAACATTTTTATGCATGTTTTATATCACGGCGAATTTGTCGAAACCATAATTTATATAAAAATGATATTACTAACGAATGTATCGAAAATATTGGTTAAAGAGTCAATCAAATAAAAGTTTGTATTACAAATATATTTTAAACATTTCTCAATATAATAATACATTATCATGTACATACTTACCTCTTTAAATTACTTAAACAATATGTGGAAGACAATTGTCAACATTTGCCTAAGAAAAAAATGGATTACACTTTAAAACCATGTACATACTTACCTCTTTAAATTGCTTAAACAATACATCGAAGAAAATGGTTAACATTTGCCTAAGAAAAAATGGATTACACTTTAAAACCATTTGGACATAACATAACGTGCATCACATGCTTGTGACAACAATGTGATCTTGTTATTAATACCCTTGCCAAAGTGCTAAAAGGTCTTCGAGAGTTCTAGTACTCCTATTTTTTTTTCATATGAAATTTAGAGTACTCCTTTTTGTTTGCCTTTATCACAACAAAGTTCATAAATGACGACCGCGTAAGTTCTACTCGCACCTTGTAAGTTATACTCGCACCTTTTTGTATTGATTGTATTCTTATACGAATATTGAATCAAACAAATAATAGGGATGATATGAACACTCATTTTCTAACGTTGTTTAACGCTTATTTTTTTATCACTTAATTGCATGTTTGATCTCTTATGTTTATTTTAAGTTTCAAGTTTGTACCTTATGTTTTAAAAATTTCAAGTTGGTCCCTTACGTTTTAAAAGTTTCAAGTTGGTCCAAAATGATACTCACGTTGAAATAAGTCTCTCTCTCTCTCCCTCTCTCCCTCCCTCCCTCCCTTTAAAAATTTAGCTATAGGGAGACCGAGTTGAAAGAATAATTTAGTGAAGAAAAATAATTTTTTAAATGCACAATATAAACAAGATATTAAAAAATTATAAGATATATTCAAAATTAATAGATAACCATTACTGTAAGTAATTTTATGGATATAAGATAGATGAGTACTTTGAGGTTTGTCAGAGAATGACGTGACTAAAACGATATTTGAATAGCACAAAAAGAAAATGTGAAACAACAAAAATGTAAATGTAGGAGGATGCAATCGCGACCAGTGAATGGTTGGTAGTTACTGAGAGTGCGCAATCAAAATCATAGGCAGTGATTTGACATTTCAATGCGAAATTGCAATGAGGAATCGTAAATGGAAATCTAATTAAAGATTAAGATTCTTCTATAAATTGTAGAAAAAACTCTATTTTTTTTTCGGTGTTAAAGATTTTAGCTAAGTATTGGAGTAATTAAACCTAGAGACTTAGTGTTTAAGGTCCACTATGTTAAGTCAAAGAAAAGGTCAAAATACAAAAACGTATAAAGTTCACATAAAAATAAAAATGGATACCGAAAAATATAATAGCATGTTAGTATTGTTTATTTTATTTTATTTAAAGTTCGAGGAAATCGTTGCCACAGTTGGTCTCCATTCTAACTTCTTCTCGCTGTTTATCATAATATAGTTGGCTAGTTGCCATTCTTTCTTGTTTGGTCCACACTCCACACCTCTATTTTTTAATCCAACTTTTTGGAAAAGACCATTCCCCATGAAAGTAGGAAGGGATGCATAACTATAAATTCTGGATCTGTATGCTACAAGATCCAGCCCTTGAATAACATAGATAACTTTTTAACATTAATGTGTGTATTTATTGCTTTTTTTAGGGGTGTGTATTTATTGTTGTATTGCTTTGCACTACATATGTCTCTTTTAATAAATATATAGAAAAAAAATGTATCTATACTATATCCGTCTCTTATTTTTTTTACAGTATTGTCTCTTTTAAATATATATTTTTCTTGAGAGAACTTTTAAATATACTAGACCATTGACCCGTGCATCGCACGGGTCATATTCACCATAATATATAGGATATATTATA
>Ga0315915_1005877_pt1 | contig 15168 bp, 8 predicted proteins | sample MpolbnodulesMG_FD_207738 | JGI IMG/M metagenome (GOLD analysis project Ga0315915, IMG submission 207738) | Medicago polymorpha root nodule microbial communities from Los Angeles, California, United States - branched nodules | ecosystem: Host-associated > Plants > Roots > Nodule | place: USA... | reverse complement strand
TCATACATTCAAAATAAGGCAAGTAATTAAGATTTAATTACTACCAAGGAAAAAATTAATTTGTACATAACAAGATAATTTGGTAATTAGTTTTCCTTTTAAAAAAAAGATAATTTGAAGATTAATTGTAGTTGATTAACCATGGAGTCAACACTTCATTGGTTGAAAATATGAAGATTGGTGTTGAACAATTCTTCAACCTTCTAATGGAAGAGAAGAAGAAGAAATTTTGGCAAACGCCAAATGATATACAAGGATTTGGTTTGTTTGTTGTATCAGATGAACAAAGCTAGAATGGGCAAACATGTTCTACATTAACACTTTGCCATTAGATTCAAGGCATCCACGTCTAATTCTTAGTATTCCCACACCATTCAGGTATCTAACAACAATCTCAATTTATGTGTTTCTTAATTAAACATTATTGATGTTGGTGATTATAAATTAGATTTTGTTGTTTCATTGATGTTGGTGATTTTTATTTCTTCAAGTTTGAGTCAAGGATAAGAAAAAAAATTATAAATTTTTAAGTTTGAGAGACATTTTACATATAAGTGCAAAACTTCATGGAGTATTTGCAAACCGTCATGTTGATTAAGAGAAGAATTTAACAAAAAGAGTAAATTAATTAACGTTGTATAATTTCAGAGAAGATAATTGAAGTTTTGTTAATATCACGAAAGTAATTAACTAAACTTACAATTCAAAAATAATTGTCTATTTACTCAAAACTATATCCTCTTAAAGCCCCCAAATGGCCAAATGCACGAAGATGCTCTATTATTATGTCCCCCACCCACTTTATAAAGTTGGGGAATTGGATACACAGAGTTCAATAATTTCCCGCAAATCTCAAACAACCCATCAACCAACCTTCTTCAACACCACACACATATACAATGGCAGCTACAGATCTACAATTACCGGACGAATGTTGGGAATCTATCTTCAAATTCCTCATCAACACTGCCACCGACGACGACAACAACCACGGCTACTTAGAATCTCTCTCCCTTATCTCGAAACAGTTTCTCTCCATCACCAACCATCTCCGCTTCTCTCTCACTATCTGTCATCCAACTCTCCCTTCCCTCCCCCGCCTATTCCACAGATTCCCCAACCTCACTTCCCTTAACCTCACGCGCTTCACGCGCTGTTTCTCCCAAAAAAGTGACCTTGACGCACTTCTCTGTCAAATCTCCACTTTCCCATTAAACCACATCAAATCAATCAATCTTTCAAATCAACCCACTATTCCTGCAAATGGGTTGCGAGCTTTGTCCGAAAAGTGTACATCTTTGACCTCTCTCACGTGTTCCAACATTGATTATATCAGTATCCCTGACATAGTTCTTATCTCTGATTGTTTTCCTTTACTCGAAGAACTTGATCTTAGTTACCCTGAAAATGTTGATCTTATAGTAAATCCGTTGTTTTTTGAACTTCCTGAACGGAAGCTTCGCAAGGTTAATCTCTCTGGTCATTACTATATAAAGGACTCATTTCTTTTGAAAATGTGTAAAAGTTGTGAGTTTCTAGAAGAGATTGTGATGTTGAAATGCTCGTTCATAACTCACTATGGGGTTGCTTCTGCTATTTGCGAGAGGCCGGGTTTGAAGTCTCTTTCTTTTAGTAAATTGAGGTTATTTGGTATTGGTAATCACAATATTTTTATTGACTCGTTGGTGAGATTGAAGGGCTTAACTTGTCTTGATTTCTCGTATTCATCTATCTCGGATCGATTGCTTTCATCTATTGCAGAGAAAGGTTTTCCTTTAAGGAAGCTTGTGCTTCAAGGTTGTGTTGGGTATGCCTATGTTGGACTCTATAACTTATTGTCTAATTGTCATTATTTTCAATATTTGGATATTCAAAGTGCTGATTTTCTGAATGATTCACATGTCCTTGAGTTGTCTCGGTTTCTTGCTGATTTGGTGTCTATAAATATTAGTAAATGCGGTAGCCTCACAAATTTAGCCTTGTTTGCACTCCTTAGGAACTGTCATAAACTTAGTGAGGTCATAATGGAAGACACATGTATTGGGAAAAGGAATGTAGAGAATTTTTATACCCCTATGGATTATGTTGTATACCCTCAATTAAGGTCTCTCTGTTTAGCTCACAACACATCGTTGAGGGATGGTGACATCAATATGTTTGCTTCGGCTTGTCCCAATTTACAGCTCTTGGATTTGAGCTCTTGCGAATACATATCTGATGAAGGTATTGGTCAAGTTTTAAGGAAATGTAGTAAGATTAGACATTTGAACTTAGCCAACTGTTTAAGATTGAAGCTACTTAAAATAAACTTTGAAGTTTCCATGCTGGAGGTGTTGAACTTGTCACATTCCGGAATTGATGATAGATCACTCTACGTGATCTCGATGAGTTGCTTTGGGCTCCTACAACTTGACTTGGGACGTTGTTATGATGTCACAAAGAAGGGAGTGATGCAGGTTGTAGAAAACTGCAAACTGTTGAGAGAGATTAATTTGCAGGATTGTCATAAAGTGGTTGCTGATGTTGTTGACTTGATGGTATTTACAAGACCATCATTGAGAAAGATAACGTCTCCGCCTGGTTTTTGTTGTAGTGACAGCAAGCGAAAACTGTTCTTGCGTCATGGATGCCTTGTTTGTTAGTATGTTGGAGGTGCTCTGCCGAAGTTTAAATTCAGAATTGTAAGATGTTTATGTTGTATGAGTTGTTTGTAAATTTATTCTTTGAAAATGTCAACTTAGATTTGTTGTATTTGTTTATCACCCTGTGCATCATAATTGCCAAGTAATTGTGCATGGTAAGATTTTTATATAATGCACAATGTAATATAACCAGTTAGGTGTTTTAAATTGTATAGTTTTCTTCACTCTCCTTTGAATTATATCACCTGGACTTGATTCTTGTGTCACTTGTCATAGCACACTATTCTCTGTTGTTGGTTTTTTGAGTTTACCATAGGTCATATATTTACTTTCTAAGACCAATTTTATGGTATTTCTTTTTTAACATAACTTATAAACATTAGCCAGATATTGTTCCTGCATTGCCTCTGTCACAATATCACCTTGGTGTATGGATCTTATTTCGTATGCAAGATTAGAAGCAAGGTAGTCGAAATAATATTGGCCATTACACCAGTACGCACACTGGTTCAAGGTTCAAAAGCCACATCGGGGTCAGGCCAAAACTTCGTTTTTGTGTCGTTTTTTTCAATAAAAAAATGTCCAAAACAGCGGCGTTCTCATTTTTTTAACATTTATTAAAATTGGTAAAAAAAAAAGTGCAGTATAACTGCTAGAACCGGTCCAACCGCCAGTTGCCACCGCTTTACTTAGTTTTACGGTTTTGTTACCGGTTCTATGGTAGGCTAGTGTTTAGGATCTTCCGGACCGGAGACAGATATGGCTCCTGGTCTAACCGGTCGGCCGGGTTTTGGTTACCTGTTACGTTGATTAGAAGTTAGGATGCATGCTTCAATTGTGGAAGTCGCTGGTTAATCATACATGCAACATCAGGGTGCAAAATAAAATTGATGGTTTGCCAATGTATGCTTGATTGTTTGCCATTAATTATTCATTGCACAGAGAGTTTAATGGAAAATCATCTTTCTGCTGATGCCTACATCTTTTGATGAAAATAAGTCATGCCGTGTTAGTATCTATGAAGCACAAGCACAAACACGGACACCGGACACCGACAACGATAATAATTTGAAAAAATGACATAATTTAGTGTATTCATAGATGTCGGTGTTGGACACCGATGCGTGTCCGACACCGGGACACACCAATTTCAAGGAGTGTCATTGCTTCATAGGTTAGTATTACCATGCAAACGAGAAATCTTCTATTTCTTATTGTGAAATTATGCTTTGATTGATATTGATTGTAAAAATCATGCTTTGTTTCATAGGTGTCTTTTTTGCTTTGATTTGAGTAGTATTGAATACACAAATGATGAAATGTATCAGCAGACTTAAGTTGTGTTGAATGGACATTAGTTAAAATGTATTAGAAAATCTTTTTGTTTTGAATTAACATGTCAAACTTTTGAATTGATTCTATATGCCAAGACTGAAAGACTGAATTCTATGTTGTAATAGATTAAGGAATAATTCCTGTATTCCCGGGCTGTAACTAAGTATGGAATCACAAAATGTTAACTGTTGATTGCTGGGATCTAGTTGGAGAAACTTGCAGTGGTGCTGTTGGGATTTTTTGTGATTGTATTAGAGAAGGAGGATATATTATGAATCAATGGCTGGGATCTAGTTAGAGAAACTTGCAGTGGTGCTGTTCGGAACAAAGGTTGCAAACTACCCTCCGTGTCCGTATCCATAGCTGGTACTGGACAGTCTTCTCTTCATGGCCATACGAATGCATATGAGATTATCCTTTCCGAGTTCTCTTTCAAGATGACAATGTGTTTTGTTTTAGAACTTATTTTGTCTGGTTTTATTGGTCTGTGTTGCCCAGCTGAGCTGATATCATTGGCCATGATCTATGACGGATGGTTTTTGTAGTTCTCTCTGTTTTTTTTTTCTTTTTTCGGAACAAGCAAGAATGAGATATATTAAAATGCCACAAGTGGCCTACCCTGCACAAGGTGTGATGGACTCGATATAAAAATGTATTATGTTTTTGTGGTGAGACAAAAGCATTACTTTTATGTGCATGACTCTGGATGAATTTTGTCTACTTTTTTTTTTATTTTTTAATCAACATATATATTAAACCACCAATACCATACAAGACGTATGATAGGGGACAAAGACGAAAACAAACAAAGGGCCCGAGATAGCGGTAACCCCACAACCGAACCTCAAACAACTGTCTTGACAGCAGCACCGCAAAAGCCCACACAGCATACAGAACTGCGCCAGACCCTCCAAAGATGCAAACAGCAACTGTCATGACAGCAGAACTGCCAAAGCTCCCAAAGCAGGCAGAACTGCTCCAGACCCCCCAAAAACACAGCTGTATAGCAGCACAGAAAACCAACCGAAAGCCCCTAATGCAAAAGACAATCTTTTGGGTTCCACCTCCATTCATAGAAAAGGCATGGAGGGGACTTTAACCTATTTAAACTCCATTGCCAAGACAAGACTTTAATTTCCTCAACTAAATCTTCCTTATCCTTGACACAATTATTAAAAATCCTATCATTCCGCTCTTTCCAAATCACCCAAAGGGAAGCATGCCACACCAACCAATAAACCTTTACGCAGCTTCTTCTTCCGAATCTCACTGCTCCAACATTCAAAATGCTCATATAAGTTGTGCGACTTAGTGTTGTTTCTATTTATATTCTGATTAATCTTTGTTGTTGTTGGGTTATTATGCTTTTGGAGACATTATTCATGATTATTGGGGCCTATCAGTTATGCTATTTTCGAACGCCAGTGGTGATGTTCAAGTATGCTGTTGATCTTAATCGGTGCAATCTTGTCGTATTATTATAGTCTGTTAGAGTCACTTTGAAGGTTTTTTCATAATCTGTTCTATAAACTGAATTGAAATTTATTACTCATTTGACATGAAAGCAGGGACTCAAAATTCATGGGAAGTAATTTGAAGGACCTAAAGGGAGTTAAAGATTTAAATGCAACTTTTGTCTTTGATGATCATAGATTAATTTTGGAGCAATTATAGCAAGCCTATTTGACAGTACTTAAGTGAAATTTTGAACTGTTTGAACTGAGAACTGGGAGCTATAGGTATTTAATCTTATAACTTAAGTGATGTTTGTGGAACAATATTTGCAAGACAGTGTTGCTCTCTTCCTGCAACCCTTGTGAGTCACTTTGCAAGAAATTGAAGTTGAAGTTAGACGATTCAGAGCTCATGAGGTACTTCATGTGTGGAAGCTTGTAGTAGAGGGAGTGAACTAGTAGACTTTTTTAATGTGCCAAAACAAGATTCAAATTTGACATCAAAGTATATACAAACTAGTAGACTTGATGAACTTGTAAAGGATCCTAAACCATAAGACTGAATTATTATCAGCTGCAGTTTCAACCTTTGTTTTGAACAACAGATAGAAGATTTTGCACCTTGCTTAGTAATAATATCAGTAGTTTATGGTTTCCATTTACCTATTACTACTACTTACTAGTTTTTTTTTTTTTTTCATATAATTGAATCAAGAGGGAGGAGGACCTAACACTATACATTTATTAAGCAACTGTGAAGATAAGAAACTATGAAGATACTCAAGATGGCCAAAAAATTATTTGGAATTCCATTGGCTAAAGAGGGACAAAAGAAAAACCAAGTAAATTAATTTTGATCGTCCACAACATTAACTTGCAATTTGAACAGCATCTTTAACAAGCTCCTTCCCACCCAATTGATGTCGAAATCACTCATTTTCACAAAACAGAAGATTTTTGCCTCAATCTTCTAAATCCTGCATAATTATTGAAGAGAGACTAGAATAAACAATAACAACATATAAATCTACTGCAGAGACTAATATGAGGGAGTACATAAGCTTACAAAATTTAAACTGAGGGAGGGAGAAAAAAAAAATACTGATGTGAAAATTATTTTGTATTCCCTCTTAATCTTTGTTCATTTAAGTATTTTATTTTATTTTTTCCCAAAACTTAGGTTCTTTTAGAAAACTAAGATACAATTAATGATGTTTTTTCCTTTTGAACCCTTGGATAAACCAAAAACATGTATTAAATGAATTTTATTTATATTAAATGAATTTGGGATAAAAATGTAGTATAAACTAACCTAAATTCATTATTCCATGCCAAGGACCAAATATTAGGGTCGGAGGGAGTAGTGCTATATTTGTATGCTAGTGTAAAATTTAATTAAAAATTATTTAATGATGGCAAAATAACATATCAAAGATGTACTGTTTATTGATGGAAAGAATGATGAGCATTAGAACATCCACATAGTAAATGGAGATATGTTAAAACATATGAAAGAGAAAATTGATACCTCAGATGCCACTGCTACCATCTTTGTGAAAGCCATCAATCACACTTGAAGCCCTTGTATATCTGCAAACATGGTTGAGATGAATATTTCGGAAACAAGGACTAAGCCAACAAATCTAGTTGATGAACTGGTAAGCAACAAAACATGATGTCTCAAAAGTCAAAACATAGTTTAGAATCATATAACTTTCTTAAGCATTTTTATCCGCCATACATGACAAGGAAAGGTAGAATGCTAATCACCTTAGGGAACCTTTCTCAAGGAAAGAGTTCAAATTGACAGTTACAAAAACCACAAAAATGTGGGAATGCATAAATGATAACCAATTAGACTAATATGTTAGAGAAGGATTTAACTAGTGTTACAAAATTTGATACAATTGATGCATTGAAGCCAACTCATTCAAATATATATGAAGTCAGTAGGCAAAAAAGAGTACCTAACATATTTGCGGTCGGTTGTTGTTTCTCCATTTCATCTGTTCCTGATCAGTAAAACATTTACTGGATTTGGTTGCAGTTCGTGCATGCAAATTTGGCATCTCAAAACAGCAAGATTGAGCAGAATCTGGGGTGAAACATAATTAAATTCCAGTATTAAAAAACGAGCTAGCGTTATAATATTGTACTTGATATTATTGAAATTGATAATATTAATTGATGATTACATAAAATAAGAAAGAAACAAAAACAAAGTACTTCAGAGACTCACCAAGACAGGAAACTTATGTGATCAATTCATCATCAATAACTATGGCAGGAATATGAGCAATCTTACGCCACTCTTTCCCTTGCTTCCTCTGCAACTTTGCTACCAGTAACGGGCAACAGGTAATACTTAGTACTGAAAGAGAGGAAGGCAGTCCTTTTTTTGGCAATGACTTGAGTTTGGGAGCGTTAACAATCTCAAGGTTTTGGAGAGAGGTGAGATGTTGAAACCACTTGCCATCAAAGCTTTTAACATTAAGACCACGGATGCACAGTGTTACAAGTGATTTAGGTAGCAATGGCCCCATCAGGGTTTTCACCGTATCATCACCGTTGATTCGCAATACTGAAAGACAAGTGAGATGCTCCCAAGATGTATCAGTATTCCACGTAATCCCTCCAACAGAGCCGACAGTAAGTTCATGTAAACTGCTTGGTAAATCATCAATGACAAAAGATTGAAGATTTGGTAGATTATCAATTTCAAGTTCTTGAAGGCCAGTTAGACTGTTCATTGCTTCTGGTAGTGAATGAAGCTTCTCACACTTCCAGACTGCAATATAAACGAGGTTTGGAGTGGCTAATCTACCTGGGGAAAATGACTCCAGTTCATTACAGTCCCATATTTTGATGCTTCTAAGAAATGAGAGACTCTTTTCTGACATGTCTTCTGCAATTAATATCGATTTCAGATTTTTACAACCTTCAATAAACAGACTCTTGAGGACAGGGAGAGCGCCCAAAGTGAATGATATCATTGAATTACAACTATAAGATATTTTCAATTCCTCAAGTGATGTGTAACTGTCCAGGTATTCATGAGGAAGGAACTCTAGATTCTCACAGTTACTGATTATGAGAAATTTCAAGGTTTTTGGTAGACCGTCTGTTGGGAAACAAATCGGAAATGGAAACCCGTCTATGGTCAATTGTTGAAGAGAGTTTAGAGGGAACATCAATTGGCTGAGTACACGACCTGATGATCGAACTGATTGCACCAATAGAGGACATTCTCTTAACACAAGTTCAGTTAAGGAAGGAAATTTGTCAGCAATGTTTCCTACTCTCAGTTTCGGGCACTTACTTAGTGACAAAGTTTTTAAACAAGGAAACTCTGTGGTCGTACCTTCAATCAAGTTCCATTCCTCCCACTCTTGCATATCCTCGAAGTGTAAAGTCTCCAAGGAGGGAAATGGTTGAAATGAAGAACCATCATTTGCATAGAACTCAATACCAATTGTCTCTACAGATTGCATCCCTTCAATAATGAGTTTTTTCAGATTACCCAATTGTCCAAGGGGTGGAAGCCATAAACAATGATCACAACTTGAGATCCTTAAATACACCATATTTCTAAATAAAGAATCACCTAACCAATTTGAAAAGCTGATTCCACCATACCCTTTGATGGTGAGATTTTTCAAATTTGTTGAGGGTCGCAAATGTTCAAGTACAACACTTTGAATTTGTGAATTTGAAGAAGTACTACAACCATTCCATTCTAAAGCTAACTCGTCTAGTTGTTCTTTCATCTTCATATTTGCTTGAAAAGCTTCAAAGGGGTCATTAACATTTTGCAGCTGTGAGATGGAAAGTTTTCCATGTAGATGGGGAAACTTTCCTAGTTCTGCAATCTTCAATCCACCATTATGTTTGCTGACAACAAAGTCGGACAAAGTGTGAAGATTTTCTAGTTTGGCAATTTGTACGGGCATCTCCCTCAATGCAGTGTCACTAACGTCAAGGTGGCGCAAATTGACCAATTTTCCCATGTCCTCCGGTAATTCAATGAGCCTTTTACAGCCCGACAACAACAAGAATTGAAGCCTGTAAAGCTTGCATGTTTCAGAAGGCAACCTTTCAATCATTGTGTGAGAAAGATTTAAGTACTGCAAGTATAACAAATTTCCAATAGAGTTGGGAACCTCAGTAATACTCTTGTAGTTTGACAAAGATAACACACATAACCATTTCATTTTTGGAAGCAAGTCATTTACTACCTTGTTTGATAGCAAACACAGAGGCAATTGTTTTTGTAATGGCAATGCTAGAAAGGTACGCAAACCTTCGAATCCAAACAATTTATGAAATTTATCAAATGAGTCATATAGCCCTCTATTGTATGACAAATTACGTACACCTACATGTAAGAATTGTTCGTCTAACCTGATACAATATTGAGATGCAACCATTGTAGCTAAATCATGGATGAGGTTATTCATTTCAAAGATTTCTTCTTCATCATCAATAGATCGCCGTTGTATCAACGACATTGACACTAACATATCAAAGTATTCTTCTCCCACTTTTTCCAAACTTGCCTGACCTGTGGAAGATTCTACTAAGCCTTCTGCAATCCACAACTGAACTACCCTCTTTTTTTCTAAGATGGACTCCTTTGGAAAAATTGAACAATATGCAAAGCAGCTTTTTAAAGGAGTCGAAAGATGAGAGTAGCTCAATCGTAGATTAGCTTGCACCCCATAATCTATCAACCCCAAAATGTTATTTTCTAGCAAATTATACCAGTCATTTGAGGACAATTTGGTACGGAGAAGAGCCCCAACTTTTATTGCAGCTGATGGTAATCCATCACATTTTTTTGCAATTTTCCGGCCAATTTCTTCTAGATTGGATTGTTTTAAGTTGTTACATGCTCCAAATGCATGTCTAGCAACTAAAGACCAACAATCTTCACTTTCCAGAGGTCTCAAATAGTGGACAGAAGGAAAGATTTGCAGCGATCTTGCAACTCTTTCATCCCGTGTTGTGATGATAATCCTACTTCCCATTTTCCCTGAATTAAAGGCGTCCATCAGATAAAGCCAATCAACAGAGTTTGTATCCCACACATCATCCAGTACTAGCAAAAAATTTGTAATGCTTAAAATTTGTTGCAGTTTCACTAATAGAAGATTGTAGTGAAGGGTAATCATGTCACTAGTGTCATTTCTTTTTGTATTGGAAAATTCAAGAGGTTGAGAATTCAGATTACCACTACTGATTCCTGGTGAAGTAATAGATTCAATAATGGTTTCCAAAACCCTGAAAATATCAAAATCTTTTGAGACAAGTGCCCATCCTCTCAACCCAAATTTATCCATGACTTCTGGATTGTTGTAAAGGTGCTTGGCAAGGGTTGTTTTACCAACCCCTCCCATACCCACAATGGAAATCATTTTTAGTTTACAATCACCATCACTAGCATCTTCTGACAGCAAAAGATTTTTAAGTTTCTTTATATCATCGTCTCTTCCATAAATAGAAGATTCATCATTTAAGCAAGAACTTGTAGGAGTTTCGTTGGAAACATCTAATTTATTCTGTGCTAGTGAACTGGACCATTCTAATCTTTCAATTAATTGTTGCAAATTAGAATTAGTATCTCCATTAAACCGTTTGAAATGAGAAGAAAGATTTTTCAGCCCCTTAGAAGAAAGATTTTTCAGCACCTTAGAAGAAAGATTTTTCAGCATCTGAGAAGTAGGAGTTACAGTTTTTGCTTCCACTTTGATTTCGTCAAATAAATTGCCAAGTCCCAAGATATAATCTCTCACCATATCCAGACATTCCTTAACATGTTGGTTGGTAAACTGTTGCGCCTCAGATTCATTAAGTATAGCTTGAAGACTAAGCAATGTTGTATTCAGCTTTTTTAAGAGTGAAACGTCAAGCTTCATGGTCCTGAAGTTGTCCATGAACTCACCAGATACAATCGTTTCTACCAACACCTTCACAGAGGCTGAGAGCTTTTCTCTATCAATAGTTGCCATAACAATAACAATAACAATAGTAGCTTCAGAAATCACAACAAAATTATGAGTGTATATGAGAAGTAAAAAACACTGCTCCTCTTTGATTTAGTAAGTCTCCATTTCGCTGTTCAATGTATTGAGTCTTGCTAGGTTTGGTGAGCTGCCAATGTCGATGCTAATGAGTGTTGCATTACTGTCTACAAAATGTTGAATCAAAAGATTTAGGAGTAATATTGATTTTGATCCCCAAATATCTAATAAGTAATCATAATAGTTTATGGAAATTTATGGAAATTTTATAATAGTTGTTTTAATTTCATTAGTCAAAATAATTTTAATATTAAAATACTTCATTAATATTGATTTATCGGTCATTTTATATACTTACTTATTGTTATATCAATCTTTACATATACTTATTTATTGTCCTTTAGTCTCTGTATGAAAATAATTATTGTGAATATTAAACGATTATTTTAGCGTTAAAGACTATTTCGACTAATCAAGTGTATAATAAAAATTATTTTAAAAATTTTACACCTAACGGTTCAAAAACCAAAGTAAGTGAAAGTGACGTGTTAGCTTTTAACAAAGGAAACCATGTGAAAGAATTGATGGGAACTGGTGAAAGCAAATCATGTAAACGATGGAGATGTTGATGGGATGGGTCAGCTGAAGAAAAGGCAGGCCACGTGGTTTGGTAAGTCATGTGGAAGTAAACAAGGAACACCATAAAGTTTCAAATAAAATGCTCTAACAAAAATGGAAAATAATTATTCCTTCAAAAAAATGGAAAATAATTAACGCCCAGCATATTGTTAGATAATGTTGTGGGTCTCTCTAAGAAAATCGAAACAAATTAAAAAAGGGATTGATGACGTTGAAGACAAAGACATTTTTTCACCAAAAAGGCCACATTATGATACAGATATGGAAAATGCTCTTTTTTTAATAATTGTTCTCGTGACTTCAAGATTATCTAATTATATCTAATGGCCGGTAACTATTCTTTGATACCCAACTGTATTGCTACAACTTCAGTTGATTGTTGTTGTTGTAACGGTAAGTTACTACAATTGCGCTCTAGTCTAGTACGTAAACAATAGTATTTGTAAGACCGTCTCTAATGGAAGTGTGTTAGGCATTTAAAACCCGACAGCTATTAGATACCTCTATTGGAGAGAATTTTTTTCAGATCTTATCAGACCAGGGGTTATACTTAAGACCCCCAACTTTAAGCGGGACCCACACTCTTTTAATATTAAAAAATTGAAATGTAGTGATATAAAATTATTGATAGTTTATTAGTAGGTTTCATTTAAGAACTTTGTGTGAAATCTAGGTTGGAGGGAGTGAGTGCTTATTATGTACTACTATTAAAAAATTATAAATGAGTGATGTGTACGTGTGAGACCCACTTTGGTACCAAAAAATGGGTGTTTTCATTGTGTATGCTTTAAATGAAACCAAGACATAAGTATGTATGTCTCAAACCTGTAACTAATAAACACGATTTCAGAAGCTGTACAACTAATTCATCAACAATTATTGATCATAGACAAGAACATTATATAATCATTCATAATTCAATAACATTACACCAATTCGACATTACATTAACAATACAAAAACAATTCAAATTCAACAAAAATGTCACATTACGTGTTTTTGACAACATATACACAACAATACATAAAAAAATATAAAAGTCCGTAAATAAAAAAACATAAAAGTCCGTAAATAAAAAAACATAAAAGTCCGTAAAGTGACAGTGAATCTCTACTGACAATTTGGACAATTGTTTTTGGAACAAACATAAAGATAAAGCTTATTATTTTCAACGATAAAGGAAAACATGGATGTTATATCGCCGTTATTCTGAATAACATGTGGATAATAAACTGTTTTCCAAAGGACTTAATCTTTTTTTTTTTGGTCAGGTAGCCTAGTGGCTAGAATTCACCTTATAAGATGAATAAGTGGGGTGTCGGGGTTCGAATCCCGGCCCCTGCATATAAAAATGCATTGTCCTACTAACTGAACTATACTCACGGACAAAGAACTTAATCTTTATCTGTCTCATATCTACATATAGTACTTGTACAAATACATGAGACTCAGTTTGATTTTCATCAAGATAAACAAAATATTTGTTAAGTTGTTCTTCAACTCATTCAACTTGTCAATGGAGGTTAAAAAAACTTTAATCGTCCTTTTGAAGGTAGCATTTAGTTTGCACCATCAATTATATGGGTACCATTTAGATTATATCACCCACAAAATCTTATCATAGTCTATACACACCAAATCCAACCATATTTATCTCTCTCTCATCTCATTTCTCTCTCTCTACTCTCTTTTTTAATTTTTTCCGTAAACCTTGAGCTTGAGCTTCACTTGTATTTTAACTTGTCATTTTCTTACTTTAATATTAAAAATTCATCTTCTTTTTCATCAACCTCCCACCATCATCACTTCAAGCTCAAGGTCTCAGCAAGCAAACTGGGAAAATTGAATACAAAGTTAGAACATGATGGAAATGGATTAAACAATACAAATATGCATCAATTGAAGTCATTGTCAATGCTGTTAATCTTCACCATACCGAGATCTAAAGCATGGTTTGAACATTAGAACCCAATTCGAAATTGATCGATTCAAAGTATAATCTGGACAAAATTGTTCAATCTTATGGCAGAAAAAATGGTTGTGACCCTCCTTTTGTGCAAGAGAACTAGCACCATTTCTATGGGAAATTGCTAGACACTATGGGATGAAATCAAAGATCTACTTGTTGATGGTTAAATTCACAAAACTTAACAAACAACTCCATCGTGATTTTTTTTTTATAAATAACAGTCCCAAATTAAGGATAGTGATTAAGGTAAAACAAAAGGTTGCCAAAAAGGAACATGAAGAATACATTTTACCCAGATTGCATACAGGGTGAGGTTATAATAATGGAAACAAATGAGACATTGTCTTGTGTGCTATGCAGAGAGAGTGGTGAAAGAGACAAAGTAGATGGGTCATATTTTGTTTTTCTTTATTTCAAAGAGTTGATGGGATGAATTTGGTGTGTATAGACCGTGATAAGGTTTTGTGGGTGATATAATCTAATCATAGAAAAAAATGGTCTAACTTAGACCCATCTAATTGGTGGTGCAAGCTAAATGCCACCCCTCTTGAAAGATTGGTATCAGACATGAACTTCAACTTTCCCATCTTCAGACATGATTCACTTGACAGAAGTATGTGCAACAGCAAATACGAAATGAAAGGTATAATTGTTGATTAAATGGAGACATATATTTATATAAAATGTGGTGCAATAATAACCATATAAATTGTCAATGATTTGTCCACCACATAAAAATCATATATTTATATAAAGAAATGGGAGTTGGCGCCTACATAAGAGATTGCTTGCTTACCAAGCCATCCCGGATTTTAGCTCCTTCAGTTCGATTATTATTTATTTTATTGACCACACAAAAAATGATGTTACATTATCGACCACAAAAATATGTCGATGTATTATTGACCAAAAAAGGATGAACACCAACAAAAAAGTGTCATAGTCTATCTAATGAAATTGACCCGTCTTCATTTTCTTCGATATCTTCAAATTCTTCTTTTTCTTCATCATGATCATGAGTATCACACAAATTTGAACTAAGTTCATTTGAACTAAGGATTTATGATTTGAGGTAGGTGGAATTTGATTTTTTTTTAGCTCAGGTTTCT
>Ga0315915_1005873_pt1 | contig 15179 bp, 6 predicted proteins | sample MpolbnodulesMG_FD_207738 | JGI IMG/M metagenome (GOLD analysis project Ga0315915, IMG submission 207738) | Medicago polymorpha root nodule microbial communities from Los Angeles, California, United States - branched nodules | ecosystem: Host-associated > Plants > Roots > Nodule | place: USA... | reverse complement strand
AGGGGGAAATCACAAAAGAATAAAAAAATTATTTGATTTCATGTGAACTTTAAGCTTTAGTAAAATTGTAGCTAATGTATGTGCTAGTGTTGTCGTTGATTTTTAAAATTGGAATATGAATTTATCAACAATATGAATAAATCGGTTATTTTGTGTAGGATTTTGAACATGATAAAAATTAAATTTTAATGCTTTTACTACAGATGCAAACTAGATCAAGGTTGGAGCATGGATTTATTCAAAGTTAATACATATTGTGACACCCTAAATCCTAAAAATAATTATTACTATTATTTATTCAAAAATAGAGTTTAATTCGCAGCGGAAAATGTCAAATAAAAACTTTTCTATTGATATACAAATTCTTTCACAAGATTTAGGATACCACATTGACTCATAACGAACCTAATTCGCGTCCTTGAAAATAAAATAAAAAATATTAACATCAAACCCTTTGCTTTTGAAAATACTTTCTTTTACATCACAGAGAATGATTGGTTTTCTAGTACAAAACTAATTATGTGATATCCCTTTTCCGTGTCACTATCAGAGCGGTGTTTTTCCCCAAAGTAACAGACGACATCAGACAAGTCTTCATGGAAGGCATGTACTTGACTCCAAGACTCATAACCTATAGAACTATGGTTTCGCAACCGCAGGGCCAAGCCAACAAACACAAACAACGAAGGGGTGAGTTTCGAGAACATGTAATAGTATAAAATAAATGAGAAGAACACGTAGGCAATTAAGTCAGTCGTATCACATTATAAACATAATATTCAAAACCTTGAAGAATATACTATATCTACTAAATCCACATTAGTAATAAAATATCATTACGACATAAGAACTAAAATCATCACAAACTCAATGTCACAATTCAATTAAAAAAAGAAGTCACAAAACGCATAATCACCAATAACCATCTTCATAAGAACATCAACAAATATTCACTTTCATCGTCTCACACAGTTACATTTATTCAACAACTACAAATCATCATCAATTTTTACGCATATATGGACTCAGTCCTAAGACCTATATGAATGTGGTACCACACCTACTCATCGTTTTTCCAGAGGTATATTACTGGACTTTTCTCAACATAGTTGCCAGAAATATGTTACTGGACTTTTCTCCCACATAATTGACAGAAGTATGTTACTGGACTTTTCTCCCACATATGCAAGACTTATGCTCTAGACTTTATATGAACGCAAGAAATTAAATTCGACAAGTATTACACGTATACACATAGTCACATATTCCACATATGAATGTAAGACTCCCCCTAAAATGCACGACTCTAATGCAAGCACACAAATCATCATCACTCACATCATCATCATAGATAACATCAACATCATGAAAATACATCTTCATTCACACAACAAATTTTAATCAACATCACTATTCTCATCATCAAACAATTTTAAGCCTCGTCATTTGAATAGAAAAACAAACAGATTGATGACTCTTGACAACAATGTAGAAGTGGATTTATTTGAAAAAAATATATAAAATCTAAGAAATTTTTAATACTTCTTAGAATAGCACTATAGCCAATTTCATACAGATTCCAAGTCCACAACATTTTACAAGAAACAATAGACACAGTCCTTTCACTCACAAATTAGCCCATAATTAGTTTCTATTGCACCGAATTGACAGAAGCAAAACAATTATCTGCCAAACATCAACTATCTTGTGTTAGTTATTCAATCAATTAATATACATAATTTATCAATTCAAATAACTGTTGCAAATCAAGCATGAGCATATGCACAACATTTATCATTGACATCAAATACCACCTATTCAAATAATTTGAATCAATCAACACCTTAATAATGTTTCTAAATCATCTTTTAACCTCACACTTCTAAATTTGACATTAATTTAATTATTCTCTCCAAGGGCTACAACCATCGCGGTGAGCCCCGAATAAACTTTGGGAAATACGACTTTCCCGTTCATCTCAGTTAATTTACACTCATGATCTCGAACTCTTCTCTCTCACCCCATACCTGAATTGAAGCTTTCACAATAGACATCGAACTTAAGGGCAGCAACAAATCCAAACAGTTTAACAATTGTGTCTTCTTTTCTCCAGCCTAGCGACTTGTGAAAGAAAGTAGCTTAATTGATCCTTTTCCTCAAAGCTAGCATCCTATCTCTACGTGGTCTTCTCTCTTTGCAATACGATGATGTTTTACCAACTGCCTCTCTCTCTCTCTCTCTCTCTCTCTCTCTCTCTCTCTCTCTCTTATGTCTAGGGTTTCCTTTATCTGTACATATTGTCATCGCCGATCTCTATTGGCTATTAAGTTAGCGACTTATGGTATATAAATATATATACATATATACAAGTGGCCTGCTTGCTAGTATCTATGGCCTTGAAAAGGGGATGGGTTGTTGGATCATATACATACATATGCTAATGGATCAAGCTTCTTAGATTAAGGTGTGCGTTGGAATAAGTTAAGTGTGTAGGTACATAGAGGCATATTAGAATATAAATACTACCACTATCTTCCCACATCTCTCATAATATTTACTATATTATTTATTTTAAAACAAAAAATTATATTTATTTAATATAAAGAACTTACGTGATTATCAGTTTTATAAATTAAAAATAAGCTTAAACATTCAAGATCTAATCATCAATAAAAAGATAGCATTCTTAAAGTAGTAGAAATCTAAAAATCATAACCACAAATATATATAAGTATATCGTAAATACATGCACAATAATAATTTATCTTTAATGTTACCAAAATATTTTTGATAAGAAATTTGGGGTGTTACACATATCATATGTATTTTGCATTGCCGATTGCTCTCTGTATTGTACCCCTGAAACAAAGACAAGAGTTAGTGTGATGGTTGAAAGTATTATGAACTTTACAATACGTTATTGCTCGAGTTTGTTCAAGCGGAGACATTTTATTGTCATAAATAAACAATATTTGTTGATCCTTCAAAAGAATATTAACAATCTTATCAACTTTGTTTATATCGAAAGTATAAATTTTTTCGATGGGCATACAAAAAACATTACAGATGTTTAAAATCGAGACAAGTATTAGGTGGACTTAGTTTTAATTATGCACGGTTTACAACTCTATAATTTTTCTCACTCGAAACATCATACGTGCTCATGTTTTTTAATTTTTTTTTTCTTTCCAAAATTCATTATTTTGATTTGCCTATTAGTTTCATCAAATTGAGACATATCTCGAAGGTTTTGGGTAACCATTTTATTTCTAACTGCATAATTAAGGCCTATTGTAGCTATTTCAACATTCATACTCAAGAATCATAGCCATGTATCTATCGTTCATCAATCTAAATCTACCGATGTTAGTTTACAATGATTCATCATCTCTGCTTTAAATCCTTGTTTAATCAATGACACTCACTTTTATTTCTTCTCTAAAGAATTGTTCATGAAGAATGGTTTCCAACTGTTCATGATAAATTCCGCTAATTACCAAGTTGAACGAGAATCCCTATGGAAACAATAACTTACTACTTTATTACTTGTTACGATTTGAAGCATTTGTCAATATTTCCCTTTCGTCCATCAACTACCTTGTTTAATTACTTTATATTTTTAATTATGACTTACATAAATAATTTTATGTACCTTTTACTTATTTAAGACAAGTACTAGAAACTTGTAATATGTTGGTACCTTTGCCTTAATACTTATGTATCTAGTACCAAGTTTGACAATCTAATTGTTATTTTAGATAAAAAAATTTAGGATGTTATAGATGTCAGATCTCGATTTTTCCAGGGTTTTTTGGATAAACAAGTGGTTGATTCGTGCGTTTATGGGCCTTGTTATCTTAGATAGAACATCACCCCTTGTGTTTTTCTCCCTTGGGATATGGGTGACCTCATTTGAAGTTAAGATGTTGACCTTCTCTTTTACAACACGACCAAGTATCTTTGCAAAAAGGGTTCTTTGGCATGGTCCTCTTGTCAGACTTGTGATACCACCAATTGGGAGTTCATTCGTACTCAGATATCCTACACTCCAGCTCTTAAGCGAATGATGGTCTTGCAATGAATGACTTATATTTTGGCTAAATCTGATAATGGAGATAATTTAAGATATATATGAGAAATAGAAATAATAAACACATATGAGAAATGTTTTGCAAATGAAAGTTATGATTTATGTATTTTAATGTTCAAACAAACAATTGTTTTGTTATATTCAGGGAGTTATTTTCTTTTTATTGTTTTTGAAATGGTTAGTGTTACTAATTGGTTGATAGATTAGTGTTTTTTCCTTCTTTCTTTTCTTTTCGAAATAAATTTGAACCAGTTGAGCTCTTCAACGCTTCAAGATCTCTTTTGACGATTATTATATGATATAGATGGATATAATATTGAATATTTGAATATATGAGAGTTATTAATATTATCCAATCCAATTATTCATTAGAGAGTCCATCAAGCAAGGTCTATCGAGAATAATACAAGAAGACCCAATAGACAAGCCAATACAAAGGACTATCGAGATCACTACCTCGATGAGACACATAACATTATATAGGACACAATCTCCTAGACCACCTTGCAAAAGATAACACCTCGAAGAGACGTACAAACACGCTAACATCCTTAATGTGACACCAGGAACTACCTCGCTCCACCTCGTATACCGACATAACGCCTACACGCTCCACCTCCTTAGAGCATGACTTACATCAAGATAGATATCATATCGATCCAACATATTGGGATCTCATCTGAACCAAATATAAATGTCCATCTACCACGGGCTCCGTTACACTGAACAAATTCTCAGATATACATGAGTCGTTCCTACTTTCAAGGGACTCACTTGAACTAAATATACATCTTTGCCTATTTGGATGGTTATTTACTCTGATATCCAGATTAACCTTGTAACAAACCAAACTAAATCTAAAGAGAAAAAATTGCAACCAACATGGAGACCTTGAAGGGTTGAAGAGCTCAACTAACCTAGTCCGTCTGCTACCGGATAACATCTCACCTAACTTGAGCATTTGAGTCTCTTTTGCAGGAACCCTCTAGTGCTTTGGAGAAGAACTAGGAGAATGAGTGTAGTAGCAGTCAAGGAGTATATAGTCACCAATGAAGGAAGGACACACGCTGCTTAGGAGGTACACCCCCTTATTTATATAGGAACATTGGTGTCCACCGTGGAACCTCAATAAAATTATAACCCACTCTCTGCGGTCTCAATTATAAGAAAAAATTTACTTTTTAAATTCATTCAATAACTAATGTAATTGGTCTCTAAAAGTAAACTTTTGCTTATAACTGAGACCAGAGCGAGTAGGTAACAATTTGGCTTGAACTAGAAGCCAAATCCCATCAGAGAATTCCCAAAATGTCAAACATCACCAAAGCCCTCCCTGCAATAGCAGGGTTAACAACAAAACCTCTAGAGTGAACGAGAATCTCCATGATTCCCCATCGAGAGAATAACGATCGCAATCACGTACGTGACGCCTTGCTACACATGCATGTCCACAATCGCAGTCACATATGACACATTAAAGCACGTGGCTATTCAAATCGCACGCCATCAAGAAGACGTAGGACGCATAGTCCTGCAAATTCATATATTAACGGGATGCATAAACAAATGAAAATGACCAAAACCAGGATAACCGAATACAACGGGAGGAAGCAATCCAAGTCACTTCCTAGAAACAACAATTGCCATTGTTACAAGAGTTCGTCAAGTTTAGGAGTATAGAGAAAAATCTCCTCCCCACCCAAACCCCAAGAAGAAGGAGACAATAAAAGGATGCTACACAACTTCCTTTTTGTCTAGTGCCGCTTCTGCCTTTCCACCACGGAGGAATACGACGACAAGACATGTCCACAAGAGCAACTGAACTCCTTTAATGTCAAAATGAAGATTGAACGGGCGTCATATGCCCTCAAATGCATTGTCTTTTGATGCACATTGAAGTAAAACTTTTTTACTATGGTTCTCTCAGCTTCCTAGGAGATCGATGAGAACATGGAAGCAGTTGGCCAAGAAGTTTGTGTGTCGCTTTACTACAAGTCGAATCACCCAAAAGAGTTTGACTTGCCAAGTAGGTTTTAGAGCATCCACAATGGTAGTTCCTTAATAGGGACTGCTTAAATGGACCCCACGTTACACATCACTTATTTATAATATTTTAATAAAAGTACCTATTAAGGACTCAATGACTTCAATGGGAGTACACTAGTAAGGACTCCAATGAAAAGTTTAAATAGGCCCGACTAACTTTACATCATTAAACAAAAATAATCTATTTATTACATTATAAATTACCTCATAATATTTAATTATAATCCTTAAAAAAATTAAATTATAAAATATTTATTTATTCGTATGAACTTAAATTTCTGCCACATTTGCTAATAATTTGAAAATGGGAAAATTAACATTACAAATTTTACATTCCTTCGTTAAAAAATAATAATAATAATTTGCATGAATTACATTTTATTTAAAATGATGACAAATAGATAAAATAATATTTAAAACACCTATTAATTATTATTTTTGAAATCAAAACAACTATTAATTATTAAAGTATTACTTCTTTTGTAAACGAGACCATATTGTACATATATATGAATAATACAAACCTCCCCTAAAATTTGGTTAAAAGACACAAACCTCCCCTCTAGTTTCAATAATACAATTACCTCCCTTCAATTTAACTCTGTTAACCATCTGTTAATTCAGACTTACAGCAGAAAGCCTAAGTGCTATATATGAATTATCTCTATATGATTGAATGCATCAACAGCTACAACTAATTGAACCAATAATATTAATCCAAATCTTTTAGCGATGACAATCATGCGGTGACACTGTAATCCTCTCTAGTCTTCAATCTGTTTTCAATTATACTAATTAGTCTGAGAGGGTGCTTTGGTGAAGGCGTGAAGCTTCTGCATGGTGAAGGCGTGAAGCTATATTTCATGCCGTAGAAACAAATTGAAAAGATTTGACTTGTGTGCTTCTACTGTATGGTGAAGGCGTGAAGCTTATTTCATACCCACAAAAATTTAGAGCATAATTGCCATCATGGAGAGGGTGCTTAGTTCGTTCTCGTGGCAGATTGAAGGGAATTAAGTGGGAGGAGGGTATCTTCAAAATAAGAAAAACTGGTTAAAGATTTGTGAATCTCAGTTTAAGTCTATTTGAATTTTAACGGAAAGATATCAGGGTTAAGGGAGAAGGGAGGTATCAATCTATTATGAAAACTTAAGGAAGATTAGTGTCTATTTTAAAACTAGAGGGGATGTCTTTGTCATTTAAAGAAAATTTAAGGGAGGTGGGTGTAATTTTCTCTATTTTATTAATTCTTTTAAACGCGGGACCCGTTAGTTGTTTAGGAGAGATATAGTTACCCATTCCTTAATGGGAACCCATTTTTTCTTTCTCCAATAGATGGTCTTTAACAGGGAGTGATCTTTATTAAGTAAGGACCTCTCATTAAAGGTGCTTTTAGGTAGCGATAGGACGAGATGCCAAAGACTCTTATGGATGGTTTCAATGACACATTTTTTTTGAATTACTCTTATATATTACACATTTTTGTCTCCGACAAAAAATGGTCTGGACCCATTTATTTATTTTCCAATATTGGTCACCAACCTTAGCAATTGGTACCTCTAAAAAAATAAAAGCTTTAGCAATTGGTTCCGTACTTGTTTACATTTTCATATCGTAGGAATTGATATGAATCGTTCATTTAGTAACCGTTTGTATTTTGTACTTCCATTTGTCTTTCACCTGATGAGTACTTTCATTAATAATAAAATAATAATAACGACCAAAGCTTTTCATTCAATTAATTATTGATGCAATTAAACCATAGCCCAATTCAACTCCCTTCGCATTGCGTATATATATGCACAGCTTTAAGCCAAATCCAAATCCAAATCCTCACATCTAAATATCACTATCCAAGTCCCATAAAGGAAACATATAAAATTAGTCATGAAGCTTGAAAGAGAGAATACATACACCCTTCGAACTTCCCTCATGCTTTTGATGATCTTGTTATACACAACATCAATAAGAGCCCAAGAAGTTGGTAAATATTGTTTTAACTAAATTTTATTAATTCTTTGATTGATATTATGATGCCCTTTCTATCTAGAATAAATTATAGTCCTTTTATTTCTTTTTTATGTATGAGCAAATAAAAGAAATGAAATTGTGCATTTTGTAGAGGATGAGAGAGAGTTCGATTATATTGAAGGAAGTGAAAAGGGGCCACATCATTGGGGGGAGCTAAAAGAAGAATGGGCAGCTTGTAAACATGGAGACATGCAATCTCCCATAGATTTGTCTAATGAGAGAGTCAAAATTATTCCAAACTATCGTCAAGTTATCAAGACCAAATATAAATCTTCTAATGCCACTATCATCAATAGAGGCCATGATATTGCGGTGAGCATACATATTTCCATGACTTTTTGTTCTTGTTGTTAAAAGTTTTTTTTGGTAGAATTCTACTCCCACAAATGATTGTATGATTGATCCTAGAATCGGATAGAATTATATTTCCATGATTTTTTCGTTGGAATTACCTTTCGACCTGTATTACTAGAGTCCATATTTTCTTAGAGCTTTGAGACAAAAAAATATATTTGCTCCTTAATCTTATATATAAACATAAAGTCAAATAAGTCAAATGTATTTGGTTCAATTAGACAAAATACATAGAAGATTTTGCTTATATTTAAGACCAAAAAGATATAATATAAATTTAAACCCGGCTGCATTTATTGGACATGCTTATCACTATTCAGTGGCAGAGCCCTTCATGAGCTGGGGTGGGCCACGGCCCACCCGGAAAAATTGAAAAATTAACGATTATAGGTATATTTTACAAGATTTTATACAATTTTATGTCGGTTTTAGGTTTCGGTTGACTCAAATTCCCGCAAAGTGGTGTAGTGGCCCACCCGAAAAATTTAAATAATTCAATTATAGGTCTAATTTGTGAGACTTTGAACAATTTTTCAACGGTTATAGTTTTCCGCGGTTTCAAAAGTGACATACGTGATTTTTGTGATGCTTACACGCATGTTAGCGGAAGCTTATAGACCTACGAATTTACATGAGTTTCAAATCTCTCGCTTATTGTCCTGTCAACTGAAAATTCTCTTAGTTAACAGTTGTAATGTACAAAAAAGTTTTATAATTTATGGTAGTTGTTAAATATGTAATTATTTAAGTATCCACTCTAACTTTTTAGTCAAACTTCGTCATTTCAACTTTGTACTTGATGCTTATTACGACTTTAATTTGTGTTTATATATTATAATTAATTTTAGTGACCCACCTAAACCTTTTTTTTTCTGGCTCCGCCACTATCAGTATTCTTACGTTACTATACTAGTATACCATATAGTAGTACTAGTATCTTTTACTATCAATTATTTTATATAATACTATACTAGTATACCATATAGTAGTACTAGTATCTTTTACTATCAATTATTTTGTATAATAATTGCTTTTTTATTTATATCACTTTTTTATAATATTATTTATAACAATTTTGTAGACTGCTTCTGCACAAAACTCATGCACATAAATAATTTGTAGTACATAAATTGACTTTGGAAGTTTACTCCATCCCAAGCTTTGGTTTGCTGCATGATTGCAAATTATAGATATTGAAAAAATCATACCAAAATAAATATCAAAAAGATATATATATATTTTTTATTTCAAATAAATTACATTTTGATTTCACATATGTTTTTTCAAATCAAAATTAATCTTATTTGAAATCTTGTCAGACACTAAATATAACCGATTGATATTTGTATCTTGATTCGTCGTATTATGGAAGTTTAATCTTCTCTTATACTCAACCTTTGTTGGTAATATTTTTTTTAATTAATCAGAAATGGATTTGTATGTTTTTCAATTTGCTGAGGAAGCATTCATTATCCTACTAGTTGTGTCATCATCCAACAAACATTTGACTTTTGGTATTCTGACTATAATGCAATAAATACTGCTTGTATAGTTGTGTTTGTTGATTAAAATTAGGGCACTCTTCAAGCATTTTTAATGAAGAAATTATTTTTTAAAAGAGTAAAGTTTTCAATTGCTAATGTAATAAATGCATAAATTTTCATAAATTTTTTCTATTTTAAATGCTTAAAGAGTATCCTGGAGCCAATCGGTAACATTTCTCTTAAAATTATGTTTATGTTTATTTGCTATTAGGTAATCTATAATCTATATATGTGATTGTCGTAGGTATTTTGGAGGGGTGATGCTGGCTCAATACGCATCAATGGAACCAAATTCTTTTTGCACCAATGTCATTGGCACTCTCCTTCTGAACATTCCATTAATGGCAGGAAGTATGTATTGATAGAATTTTTTTTAAATAAAAAAAAATTAAGGTTGATTAGACTCTGAGATTTAATAGATTACTCTAACCAACATTCTTACATTTTATCCACCAATGAAATTCTCGCATTCTAAGGGTAGAGTAATTTGAACTCAACATTTTGAGGTATGAAAGCATAAACATTGTGTGTGGTATTTGCATATGTGAGCAAAACTTGTCAGAATGGACACCACTAATTAAGTTTCTTTGGGTGGTGATATTAAGGTGGCTTTGTCGTATTTTTTTGTTGTCTTTAACAATAAAACGGTGCTTTTTTTTAGGGAATAAAACGGTGCTTTTGGCTGGCACTTTTTGAATTAAAATGATAAAAAAATATAAATTATGAATATTTTGTGCAATTAGTGGAAATCTATTTTAGTGTTTTGGATAAGTGATATGAATATTTATAAAATGTAGTTAAGTTATTTGAATAATTAAAAAATGTTGAATGATATAATATAGATGCTTTGAGTTGACTTGTAAGTAACAGTACAAAGTACCAACCTTAGTTAACTTCCTTGCTAGAAAATTTAAGAATGGTCCCTTTTAATAAATTATGTTAGGCATTTTGTACTTTTATTTTATGATATACATCAAAATCAATGAAAACACACGATTAAGTTAATCTTTCAAGTAATCTTTCTCTAGAAAAGAAATTTAAAAGTGTCTGAAATTCAATGGTGTCAATTCACTCAATACACCGTTGGCCGTTAGGTCTAGCGGAATAAACTAATTTTCCATGACGTGACGATTCAAGATTCAAATCTTAATTTAAAGAGCTATACATATTTAATGTCCGACTGTACCTTACCTTGAAAATGATTACCTCCCATGGAGGAAATTTGGGAGAAACTAGCAAATTACCTGAATACATACTTCTTTTACAAAAAGGAGTCCATATCCATTTGGTTGTGATTTTTAAGTAGAAATTCAATAGCTTATGAGAATTTTCATCTTGAGTTGATTAGATATGACTTAGAGATGCACATGGTGCATGTAAGTCCAAATCCTAAGGGAAACAAGATTGCTGTGGTTGGTGCTTTCTATAAAATTGGTCGTCCCAATTCTTTTCTCTCTCAGGTGATGACTTCATAAAGTTATTGTAATTTAATTTCCATCATTACTCTAATATCAACAAAACAAGTCTTATAAAGAATGAATATGTGAATTCAGTTGGAAGAAGACATAAAGCACATGATTGATGAAGAAGAAGAAAGAGTAATAGGAGATAAGGATCCCTCACAAATCCAAACAAAAGGCAAGATATATTATAGATATGTTGGCTCACTCACAACTCCTCCTTGCACTGAAGGTGTCATGTGGAACCTTGACAAGAAGGTAAAAATTGCAATCAATTGAATCAACTCGATCATAGTTAATTTGATACTCTGCACTTGGTTTATGAACCAAATGAGCTGAAAATTAAGTTCGTTAACTTAATCAACTCAACTTGAGCTATATATAGTTCGACTTGATTGATTGATGTGATGACTCAAGTTGAGTATTGAGCCGAACAAATTCTATTGAGTCAAACTGAATCAAGTTCAACTCCACTTGATTCGTGCTCAGCCTTATTTACTCATTTTTCTTCTTTGAATTGCTGCATGAGATATTGTTTCTCTTGATTATTGTGGCTTTCATTGATTTGGAATTTCCAACAACCCTATTCAGATAAGGACAGTTTCAAAAGCACAAGTGGATCTTTTGAGGCAGGCAGTGCATGATGTAAGTAACTCATAATGTGCAGTTATTCAATGTAAAATTCCAACTTTCATTAGATAAAAGCACAAATTTACTGTTTTAACTGTGGCTAACTTTGCAGCATGCAGAGATGAATGCAAGGCCAAGGCAGCCACATAACAATAGAGACATACACCTACACAAATACTTCCCTTTCAAACAAAGCAGCACAACAAAGAACTAAATTCTGAGCTTACTCATGCTGCACAACAAGTCATAATGATGATGATGATGATGTTTATCAGTTTATGTGTTGAACTTCATGATTGTTGTTGAACTTTATGATTGTTGTCATAATTTATTTTTATTTTTTGACAAAATTGTTGTCATAATTTATATATACAACATAATAGTTTGTGGTCGTAATACTCTAAAAATCTAGAAAAATATTTGGTTCCTTTTAATAACTTAGTTGACTTCCTTGCTAGAAAATTTAAGAATGATTCCTTTTAATAAATTATATTAGGCAGTTTGTACTTTTATTTTATGATAGACATCAAATCAGTGTTAAAAAATTAGACGCGTATATTAAACTGGTAAGACATATTTGAGTCATACTTCAAATGAATTCTAAACTTTTAGGGAGCACACATTCACACATGAAATGAATTCACACCATAAAGTAAATCTTTCATTTGTATTTTTCTCTTGAAAAGAAACATAAAAAATGTGTGAAATTCAATGGTGTGAAATTCACTCAATACACTGTTTGTCGTTAGTTCTATCGGAACAAACTAATCTCCTATGGTGTGATGATTCAAGATTGTTCATAATTATAATCCTACAAGTTATTCCTAAAAAAATTTCCTTCAAAATTTTAATTCTATTAATTAATCATTAAATTAAAAAAATAGAAATTTAAATTAAAAAAAAGAATTTATATATCCCCACTAACTCATGTCACTCACACATACAACACAGAAAAATAAACCACATATTATCTCTCACTAACCCACCATTCTCATGATTAAATTGTCCACAAGCAACATCACTCATAAATATACACTATACATGAGTGAATTCATAACCAATAAACTCTTCAAACCACACGTAATACATGCAGCTTTTACAATAATTACACATTTACTTTCCTCCTTTCTTAATATATTTCTCTTTTTCTTTGATTGTTACTAGTATAGTGACCCGTGCCAAGCACGGGGAAATAAAAAACTTTTTTGATTAAATGTATAGATTTTATATTATGTTATCTTAAAGATATAAGTGTGGTTATAATTTAAATTTGATATGGAAAAAAATATCATCTTAATTTTGTATATATTTTGAAATATCTAAACATTGCACATAACAATTAAAGTATTTGGATTTATACTTATACTAATTATTTGTAGTATAAGATGTACTCATTGTTAAACTTAGCATATGTAATTTTTTTTGCAAAAATACGCCGACGTACTGTATATTATCATTTGTTGACATAATGTATTTTATTAATCATAAAAACTAAAAAAAATGTATTTTTTTTATATAATAGTTAGTGTCAGATGTATACACCTAGTCTGTGAATGCAAACATTAATTTTTTTTACGTGTGTGTATAAATATAGTTTGGGCTACAGAAACGCCGATTGTTATTTGTTTTTATTTTTTACAAAACCAATGGTCTAATGTAAATATTGTATTTTAGGGTAACAACAATGGAAAAAAAAGTCCTGCGTATTGTTATACCTGAAAAGTGCATCAATTAAAAGTCAATGGCAAAAGGATTTACTTATATAGAAATTGCATGTCCTGTAATGACCAGTACGCCTTACAATGAAATTTAAAAAAAACGACTTCCAAACAATACGCAAATTTAGTTTTCTAAATTATAGCAACAACAATTCTAAAACATAACCAATGATCATACTTTTTGAAAAACTTCACGATACACAACATTTATGGTCTCCTTGCAAACATTATTTTCTTCATCCAAGATGAGCAGCTTCAAACCTTTTCTAGAAGTAACTCGAGAGACAGCGACATAAAGTTGTCCATGCGTGAACACAGGCTTAGGAAGATAAACTCCCACTCAAGATAAAGATTGGCCCCGACTTTTATTTATTGTCATTGCAAAACAAAGCGTTAATGGAAATTGTCTGCTCCTGAATTTGAAGGGTAGTCCTGGATCACTCGGAATAAGATTCATCTTGGGAATGAATACCCTGGTGCCTACCCTTTTTCCTGTAATTACGGTAGCAGCTATCGTGCTCTTCCCTAGATGTGTAACTGTCAGCCTCGTACCATTACACAGTCCATTGGCCTGATCGATGTTTCTCATCAGCATAACTGGACATCCCACCCTTAGTATCAACCGGTGATTTGGAATTCCAGAGCTCTTAATACCATTAAGAAATTCCGTTGTGAACCACTCACTTTGGACATTAGAATTTTCACCCGATCGACAAACGGAATCAGAGCATAAATACTCTTTCTATTCACCTGGAATCAGTGACATCATATATTCGTTAACATGCTCAACTGAATCAAGCGTTGGTGCGAGTATTCCCTTTTCTTGGAAAAATAGCGGGTCACCAAGGTTATCATTCAAATCGGGATACACAAAGTCTATAAGTGACATCAACGGATTTGTTGTATCCGATATGAGCAAATCTTCAGGAATTTCTACCTTCATTTCACCATTCTCATCCGAAGCGTCGTTGCCGTCTCCAATTGAGAGTATCCACTTGCCAAAATTAGCAATTTCTTCCTGCTCTGTAGGTGAAGGAAAATCGAATGCGTTTTCAGAATAAAGCAGCGGATAAAAATTCGATTTTCTTACCTCGAAGTGTGGAATCTGAAAGCTGGAAACTGGAATCACGATCACAGCAAAGCAAGCAGCAAGCAACAAAGCCTCTAGCAAGTCCACATGAACGGTGCTCCTCCAAAACTCGGTGCTAGCCAAAGAATCAGAAGTGTCAGAGAGCTAGGGTTTCTTCAAAACGTCCAACCCAAAACTTCAGCACTAGGGTTCTATTTATAGAACTCCTAGTGTGCT
>Ga0315915_1005870_pt1 | contig 15187 bp, 7 predicted proteins | sample MpolbnodulesMG_FD_207738 | JGI IMG/M metagenome (GOLD analysis project Ga0315915, IMG submission 207738) | Medicago polymorpha root nodule microbial communities from Los Angeles, California, United States - branched nodules | ecosystem: Host-associated > Plants > Roots > Nodule | place: USA... | reverse complement strand
ATTACATGGAATCTATGTTTGGTGCTATATATACCCCCTTTTTTTTATTTAACCCCTAAGATTATTTTTAGGAATCCTTAGTTATTTTTACATTAACATCATTGTTTTAGCACTCACTATTATACTTATGGTCCGCTATCTCCTCACCATGAAATTCCTATGATGCATCTCTTGCATTTGACTTTCTTTGTGGTTCGCAGTTCATAGTTGACTTTTGTTTCTTCTCTGGTGTAATTTTTCTTATTGGATCAAACCTCAAATCTTCAAGTCAGAAACCTAAGTTTGCATAGTTGGAGGTGCTGCTTGTGTCTCTATTTTGCGTTGTGAATAAATCTTCGGCTTAGAATATTGGGTGCTCTATTGTTGTTGACCGGAGGAACTATGCTCCTTATATAGATTCAATTTTTGGCATATAAGATTCAATTTTCTTAGGATTTAAAATTGAATATTGGGTTTATAGCATGATTATCATTTTTTAAGTTTATTGTTATTAAGTTTTCTACAATAATATTTTTGATCATGCAAAGTTTCGATTTTTTATTTGACTTGAAATTGAATATTTGGTTTATAGCATGATTGTGATGTTTGAGTTTATTGTTATTAAGTTTCTACAATAGCATTTTTCTTCTTCTTCCAATCATGCATTTTGGACATATTTCATGCCATGTATGTTGTTGCTTTTATGCAATATATGTAAATGTATTGTCATACACACTTTGGTGTGATTGTTGACTTGCATCTTTTAAATTCGTGAGTTTATCTTCACATTTAAGTATTGTCATATAGACATTGGTGTGATTTGTGACTTGCATCTTCTTTTAAATTCGTGAATTTTTCTTCACACTTAAGGGTTGCCGAGTGGCCTTATGGTTACTTAGCGACATAATGGATTAATTCAGCCTACATTTTGTCAGCAGTGCCTTGTAAAGATAAGACCATTCCCATTTAATTTGCTGTGAAATGTCTAGTAATTGCGGTTGTTTTGGTTGAAACAACATGTTGCCAAAGTAACCTCTGTTGCGTAGATTTGATTCAATTGAACTTACAAACAACTTGTATGGTCTAATTTTTTCTATGTTCAAATTTACCCTTTAATGCCACCAATTACTTCAAAACATTAAGAGGTAACTGCAACATGCAACACTGTTTATTTAGTTATAATTTCTTAAAGACCATTTTCAAAAGAAGACTTTCCCAATCCTTCATAATATATTATATGACTTACTTCCAAGTATTTGAATTTATCACATTTAGTTGTCAAAGAAATTCAAGTAAGAAAGATCATTGTTTATTTAGTTATAATTTCTTAAAACCTTGATGTCCGATAATTATCTTCATTTTTTTCTTTTTCTTTGATAAAGTACATTTCTTTGTAATCTTTTTAGGCAAGGGCATAACAGAAAGGGCATGAGAATTGTAAAAGAATGAAAAATAGAGCTAACCTCAAGGCGCCAACATGATGCTATAGGAACAAGTATACGACGCAGCCAAGTAGGAGTAGAACCAGAGCGAGACATCAACTAGAAAAAGGGACAGAGTCTCGGTCATGCTACATTTTCTTTTTTTGGTTATTGTTTAACAGCTTTTTCTGGCTCTTCACATATGGAAGTTAATTTGACTATGTAAATGATGTTACATTTGTATGTTAGTGTAAATTTATATGGGTATACGTCGTAAAATGGGAATGATCATGATAGCAGCAACATATGTGTGACTTAAATGGCTGGTGAAAATACCTTGCACGTACAATTTTTTTCTGCATGGCTAATGAGAATTTAATGATCGTCGGAATTTTATACTTTTCGATATAGTCAATTAATGAATCAATTCAATTTTTTAAAAGCACTATTGTATTCCATTAAACGATAGTAGATTGTTGCTTATAACTCATTAAGTAATGAATTATTTCTAATAATATAGTCAATTTCATTTGATACTCATATATGATACTTTAAAAACATCCGTGCATCGCACGGGTTAGAGTCTAATTATTGAGTAATTTTAGTTTACAACACGTTTGCTAAACGGTAAATTAGTTTGATTTTTTTTTTTTGCCATAATTATAAATCCCTGGTTCATACCAGAGGATTACTTAGTGTTTTGAAATAATACCACCAATTTCAAGCTAGCAAAATATCATTAATATTAGGGACTAATTGCCAAAATCTACCAGTTTAGGAATAAGACAGGTTAATCAGTCAATTTAACGTACAAGGATGCTAACATTGTTATCTTCATCATAAATTGTTCATGAATCAAAATTCAATGATTCCATTTGAATCTGTGTGTCTTCCACACGGGCTTCCATCATGGAGAGTTATTTTGGAAGCTCTGATATATTTTTTTGACAGGTTCATCTTAAAATGTTTTTTCACCTGAATTAATCTCTCGACCGGAAAAAAAAAAAACTTGTAAGTTTTAGTTTCTTTCATACTTCTAAATAATATAAAGTGATCTATGTAAGTTTCTGCACAACCAGAAAAATTCAAGCAGTAAAAACAATCATTCCATCAATGCTATTACTATTACCTAAAGAATTCAAGTTGCACAAACCAATTGTTCACACTGCCTAAAGAATACAATGATTTAAACGAATACAAAGAATATAAAGTGATCTATTTATGAATGAATACATTTTGATTCAAGTAGGATCAAATTCAAACTCATCGACTTCTAATTGAATCAACAACTGTCACATTATCAATAATGCTCTTGATAGATTGCTCCAAATTCAGCTCTCCATGCCTGATCATCATCCTGATTGTGAGGAGTTGTATTGTTTTTTGCAACATCAGAATCCTCTCTATATAGCTGTTTCAATGCAGACTCTGGTAATTTGCTCTCTGCAAGGTACTGCTTCATGGTAATCAGCTCCATCTTGTGCTTTCTTTTGAGTTTATCCATTTGCTTTTTTAGCTTTTCGTTATCTTGTTGCACTTTTGTAAAATTATCCTGCACAAGAAATATAAAATCATGAAACTTTCCTCCACTGAAGTTGCAACCGGAGATTTTGTAACTAAAGAAATTAAGAAGTTATCCTGCACTTTTGTGTAACTCAAAAATAAGATGGGATTTTACCTCTGCAACAGAAGCTGCATGTTCAGCCTCTCTGAGTCTGACAAGTAGTTCTCCAGCTGCATGAACAGCTTCTGCAGTGTCCCTAAGTTGAATCTTGAGACTTGTGTTCTCCTTTTTCAAGAATTTTGCTTCTCTTTCCCTCTCCACCCTTAATGCAGAAAGCTCAGCAGCGAGCGATTTGGCAAAGCGAGCGTGACCCCTTTTTCCAGCCTTTGCTGCCGCCTTCTTCACCTCGGCTATGCCATGCATTATAGCATTGTGTTTTGCAACCAAATCATTATACTTTTCTTGGAGGTCAACATAGTGTTCTACCATTCTAGCATGTCCAAGAACTGATCTTTTCAGTGCATCATCTAACTCCTCAGTGCACATCTTCTCTAACCTCAATTCCTGCTCAACCCTCTCTGCCCTCTGCCGGTTGGCCTCGAGATCAACTCTTAGTTCATCAGTAAGACAAATCCACTCACTTTCCATTTCTGTCCATCTCTCTCTTTCTTTCTCTAGTTCTTCCCCACTAATATTATTAGGAGAAAATACACCACTTTTTCTCAATTGAATGGATCTTGATATTAACGAAGATCTCAGTTTGTCAGTGGACATTTTAACAGGTGCATCGCTGTATAATTGCAGCTTGCTTCTCAGATTCTGAATTTCCTTGAGTAGCTCTTCCTTCTCGGTAGCATCGAAAGAGATGCTTCTTTGAGTTAGTTCTTCCCGGACTTCTTTAATTTCACATTTTTCTTCTAAATGACAGTCTGAGGAAGTGCCCCTCGGAATCTGCAAACAACATAAATGTAAATGATAAGGGTCAGTTTCAAAGCTTTAAAGTTTAAACAGCTATAACTTTATATTGTAGATTACAAACAAGCATGGACCTTGTATTCATCTTTCAATGAGTTATCGTCCTCTTCTGCATGTTCAGCCTGCTTGCTGCTTTCTTTACCATACACAATGATGGAGTTTAGTTCTTTTTCTCCTTTAAGTTTCTCCACCTGAACAAATTCAAATAAATTGTCAGCAGGGTAAAATAAAAACTGCAGATATAATTTATGAGTCAACAGTCCTCATACCAATTGATTTAGTTCATCGATTCTAGCTGCTTGCTCTTTGCAAACATTTTCGAGCTCCTTTTCTCTTGTGATTTCTTTTTCCAGAATACTCTCCAAACCCTTGAAGAAGAAAAATAATAGTTACATGAGTTTAACACAAGACTATTGAAGAATGTAACAGAAATTAAGTCAAGACATACTTTTGGAGCCTTATCTGTCAGTCCATCCGGATTTCCTGCTTCAGCTGTGTCAATGCATGACTTAAAGCTACCTGGAACCTCATTGGAATCCTGATCAGATATTATTTTGCGGCAATAACCACAAAGCAATGTAGCAGTTCTTTCATCAATGGAATATTTCTTGTGTTGGATTGTTTGATCAGAAGAATCACCACAGCTTAAGCGCCCAAAAGAGAATGAAGTTGAGGATTTGTTCAATAATGAGTTCCGTTGATGAGAATCAATTATCTGTAATCCCCTCTTAAGGCTTGCTGCCAAGGACTCAGTCGGACCTGGAAAAACATTGCTTGATCTTAGTGAGGATCTCATAAGTTCATCCTTTGTAAATGACTTCCCCAACAAATCCTTATTGGAACTTGAATTCTCCTCAGCCAGTTTGTTTGAACTTCCAAGACAACTAGATGAAAAGGCCACACTCTTCCTCTGTAAATTCCTGATTTTTGGAGACTCGGAAAGTTGTGGTTCCTCAAGAAGCATTGGAGACCGAATAGATGAGCTGACTGAAATGCTATCTCTAAATGAAGATCTAATGGCCCTTGAGGTGTTGTTGGCTGATGCATACAAGGTGTTATCTGATGCCACACTGTCCTCATGACAAAGCTTGCTAAATGCTTCTCCCAAACATACTTCCTCTTTTTCAATTTCATCACCTTCCTCAACAGAATAATACTGGACACAATCTTCACTGACAGATATATCAATAGGATTTCCTTCGCATGAACTATAAAACTCATCAATTTGCTGGCGTAATTCCTTTATGTCCTCTTCATTCACATTCACCTCTTCATCAGTATCATTATCATCAATGTTAGGTATGAGTAGAGAGCGGTTTAAGCTGACCCTCAAATTATTGAGGCTTTCGCGTACATTCTGTACATGGAAGTATCCATTTCTACTCCCATCTGAGCTTCGAACATCAGCCTTTGCTCTAATAAGTTCTTCCTGTACCAGACAAAACACGAGTTACAATTTTCAGATTTGCATGTATCCTTTATAAATTATTTCTGTTGAAGTTAGGGAGATGAACAATACCTTCAGCTGTCGGATTTGATCACTCAAATCATTAACATCATCCTCCTTTATTTCATTGATAACAGGCTCATTTTGAATTGATCTTACTCGCTGTCCAAATCTGAGTGTGCGCAGTGTTTCACTGTTATTCCTACAATACAATCAACAAGTGCAATCTTTACGTCTAGAAATGAAATATACATTATTTATGTCCTTAGGCTTACAAAAAAATATAATCAATATTGTTCAATTTAGATACATACCTGTTATCTGGGTAGATGGAACAGATTACTGAGAGTTTGGCATTTCCACCGAGTGATTCATGTAGTAAACGGGTTAAACAAGAGTTTCTGTTTGGAACTTCTGCTTTGCCCAAGCGAGGTTCTTTAGTCAAAGCATCTACTAAGTGCCTATGTCAATGAAATGAAACAGTTAAAAAGAATGAAAGAAGTAAAATAAGACCAAGATATTAATTTCAAACATCAACTTAACTGTAGAAAATATAAAATTAATCTAGCAATGAATGGTGTTCCTTACCCGAGCTGTGATAAGGATTTCTTTATATTTCTTGTTTCCCTTAGACAATGTCTGCCTGCGCCATCAACTTTGTTCCTGTCTTGCCCAGCAACATCAATAAGGCTTATTCGGCTACTTTTTGAACTACTGAAACCATTTGTTGAGGTTCCCTGCAACATGAATCAATAAAAATCAGACATAGCAAACAACTAATAGTGAAAATTAACAATAAAAGTTGTCTTCAATCTTGAATTATAGAAATGACTGTATCCATAGAGAGTCATGTTAAACAGAATTATACTGCCAATACCTTACACCAAGACTCAATCACAAAAGTGAAAATAATATGCGATCTAGAGCTCTTGGAATTTAAGGTTGTTGCTCCAACTTTTCTGCTAGAGAGACCCTGCAGCATATAAAGATCAAATCAATTAAGCTTAAAATTTTGCATATTCAATTTCCAACAATATTTGCTTTCATGCTTCCCTTGTCCCTACCTTAATCAGAATTTGTGTGACTTCATCATAACTAGTGACATATTCCTCACTCAGATTCTCTAAGGACAATGCATTTTTTGAGTCAACCTTCATCTGTGATAATTTGGACCAAGCCGTAATAAGCATGCAGCAATGAAAACAAAAGTGGAAGTGAATAATGGTTTAATGACAAAACCGTACCATAAAGTTAGCCATATATGCTTACCTCAAGGTTCCGCTGGGTTGGATCAAGTAAATCCCCAATTTGTCCATTGTATACCTGTTTCAAACAACAACAAAAAAAAGAGCATTATCATCTGAACAAGGGAACAACACCCAAAACTTGCCACATTTTTAGAAATTTCATAAAGAATTACCTCTAGAAAACAACACCGACACTGATAATTGAACTGTTTCCCCTCAGACATACCCTGCTCCTAATATATTTATCCGAAAAAACAGTCAAAACTAAAAAAACAGAAGACAAACTTCCAAGCATTAGAAATTAAGTAGGAACTAAAACATACTTTTTCAAGCTCAGAAAACAACATTTGGAAGATCCGAGGTACAATTCCTTTGTGACTTTGAGGTGAGGGCTCCTCGAACATGGCACTTGGGGGACCCCACATTGTATATGTCTTTCCACTTCCAGACTAGCAAAGAGTTAAAAAAGAATAAACCTCCATCTCATTAGTACATCAAATATACCAAACATTTTTTCCCTACTAAAAGGTTGGAACAATACAGCAAACATCAAATAGTAGTAGTACCTGGCCATATGATAGAATTGAAGTGTTGTAACCAGCTAAAGCATTTCTAACCAAAGGAACACCAACTGACTGAAAAATATCTTCCTGAACAAAACAAACAACAGCAACTTGAACATAAATCACACCTATCATCCCTCTCTTACAACTTAATTATGAGTATCTATCAAGCAACAACATTGAATCAACAAAGTTAAACCAGAAAATGTTTCTAATTAGGAAACAAGTACTTCAATCCTATGAGAGAAAATTATGGAAAGTAAAAACCAATCATAAATTCATTGAATCAAAGAAGGTAAGTTACTAGTTGCTTCTAATTAGGAAACAAGTACATAAATAGCTAACAATGAAGTAAAGTACTTTACCTGACTTGTGTTGGTATCAAAAATTGAATCAAATTGAAATTGTCTATCCCCAACACACAATGTATCAGAAGAAACCTTCTTAACAGTTTCATCTCCTATTCCAATGTTACCGGTAGGTCTAATTCGTACTAAAACCTGTTTCAAATTCAAATATAAATCATAAGCATAAATTGAAACAAAAACAAACAAAAAACAGTGATTTATGATTTCAGAGCAAAATTAGAAAGAGTAACTAAAAAAAAAGTGGTTTTTAGATATACCCATTTCTGGGTTTACACATAAAATCTTCAATTTACGAAAATTAAGCAGAAAAATGAATTATTTTGAAAAGTGGTGCTTACTTTCACAGATGGGTCTGAGTCAAGAGGGGTAGTAGAAATTGGGGGTTTTGAGTGTGATTGTTTGGTTGTGATAGGAAACGATTGGTGAGGATTGATGTGAATAATGTTGGGATCTGTGGGAGGAGTATTTTCTGCATCTGGATTTGGGAGTTTAGGGTTTGAAGTTGATTTTCTCTTGGAAGAGAATGATCTAGGAAGAAGGTTTCTGATAGATGATGTAGAAGACATGGTTTTTGATGAGAGAGAAAACAATGTAGATTTTTAGAGAGAGAGAGAGAGTTTCAAATTGAAATTTTAGAGAGAGAAGATTACAGAGAATGGTGTTGTTTTTGAGTTAAGAATTAAGAATGAAGAAAGTGAAGTTATGAAGCGCTTGGATTCAAATGGAGATGACCGTTGCAAAAGAATAAGGGTAATAAATGAAATGACTAAACAATCCCCTTTTCCTAAAGTAAGCTTTATTATATTTATTGGATGTTGGTTGGTGTCAAATTAATTACACATCAATGATTAAATTCTATCATGTCGATACCGTGATTTTTAAAGAAAGAGTAGATACATCTATTTTACAATGAGTTTAATTTACATGACGAATAGTGTAACAAGGTTTTACATATACATAAAATAATGTGTTATTATATTAATTGAATTAAAAATAAATGATTTATCATATCTCATCAATAGATGTGATGACATATTATTTGACAAAGTGAACTCAATTAAAATTAATTGTGTATACAAATTAAATCAGTTAAAAAGATGATTTATTTTCCTTTTAACTTTCCATAGTCAAAACTTGTATTATATATAACATTTTATTCTAAAAAAAAATATTTATATTTTAAACATAAGCATACATTAGAATCGTTTTTTTTACAACATACATTATAATTGTTATATGTAGTTTTTCATATATTTTAAAAATATTTAATGATTTCTTAATTTAAAAGTTCAATAAAAATATATATCTACATAAGCGACTAAATAATTATTTAACTATTCATCTCTCATACGACAATGCATTCAATTCTGGATAGCATTTATGTATATATAATACAAAATAAATAAAAAATTAAATCAAATTTCAAACTTTATGTGTATATAATATATACATATAGTATTGGAAAAAAGAAATCCAAACGGATGGGGGCTCAAGGCTCAAGCCCAAGCGCACACAACCTCTAAGATAGAATTTTTCCTTCACATCCTTGCGAAAAAACTACATGCAAATACTTTGAAAGGAAAAAAGTGTGCATAAACTACCTTCTACCTAACAATGTGTTAGCATTGGAATAATATGGCTATTAATAGGAAGCATCAGTCACGTACAAAACAAAGCATCAGTCACAATAACAAGTGTTACTATCTATGACCATTTGGTCCTCGCCTTACAATGGCCACCTGCAAAAGGCAGGGCAACAATGTGCACAAAAATCCCACCACCTCGTTTTACAATTTATTTCCTCAAACAACATTGGTTATACTTCGTACAAATGCAAAAGTAATTTTTGAAGAAGAGTGGTAAGTTTATCTTGACGATATACAAGTCTTATTTTCTTTTAACTTTTTAATATGTATGCATATATCAAAATCTTTCATTTTTTTTTTTTCATATAAAAAAATTATAGGATGCATAATTATCATTAGTTAAAGTGGTAGCCATAGTCATGTTACAATTGTCTTCAAAAGGATTTGAACCCTGTCTTTTGAGGTTATAATGTCAAATCATGCCAGAAAGTTTATTCATTTTTCAAATGTGTGTCTTGTTTATAAAATTATATATATGATATACTTCTTTTTTTTTGACAAAATATATATGATATACTTTAAAATGTTGTTTTGATGGAAAAAAAATTAATATTAAAATATATGACATCCTATCTAAAATAATCAATTTTACAAGATAGATTGAAAAAGTGTTTTGAAATTTATATATTTTTATTAATGCACCGTAAAAAATGTAACACTACTCCTTTGAGCATCAAAGTGAACACTTGTTTGATGGATGACAAACAAGTAACAAACGTTTTATGTATTGATTAGCCATACTGTGTATTGCAAGTTAAATATTAGATTTTTTTTTTTAAACTGCAAATGGTTTCATAGTACATAATTTTTTTTATTGTTTCATAAAGATAGTAATGAAAACCATGATATAAAACATTTTCTTAGTTCTTAATTCTAAGTTCCTTGATCATAGTTAAAAAAAATTAGAATATTAATATAAAATTGATAAATAATATAACTTTTATTATTTTTAAAATTTATTCTTAAGATTCCAAAATTCCTAAACTTGAATTTGTGTTTACCTTAAATAATTTAATTATGATAACTCTGGTGGATAATTTTTTTTTCCAACAGTGTTTTCGGAGAGAGCAGGATTTTAGCTTTGTTTACCCCAATTCTTGGGTGATAATTATAATTTCTAGCAATACCAATGAAATCTTCATGGTATATGAGTTTGAAGTCTTTACTCAAGAACAAAATTTTAAATAGATCATAGACATTTATGCTTATCTTGATTTTGTTACTGCACTTTTAATATGTGTGTTTTTGTTTGTTTCTTACATTTAAGATTGGAGGGAGGACGCAGTTGTTCCAGCTATGTCGAAGCAAACTCTAATTTCTTGAATTTGGTACGGTAACGCTTCATTGAAGTTACCTATGCATTTGAACTGTGGTTTGAGTTTCATTATTATTTGATTCAATAAAGGATCTAATATTTTTAAAAGTTAAGGAGCATTAGATCATTTGTTGAACCGAATAATAATGACGTCAATCCTCAATTTAAAAGTATCGGCGACTTCAATGAATCTTCGCCGCGTCAAGTTTACGAAATAAGTGTATGTTTTGACATAGTTGGAAAAAAGAAGATATGATTTGTGGACCAATAACTATAAAGTATTTGTGTAGATATTTTAATTCTTTTATAAACAAAAAAAAAAATGCCAATTCAATAATATGAACACGCCATATTTGCGAAGAATCCCAAATTTGTAGATATTTATTTACTCATTCATCTTAAATCATTCAAATCCATCGAGTTGGTTATATTTTGTAACAAGCTATATGATACCAAACGATTAAGTATTTTATACTAAACAATTGGGTTATGTTTAAATGTTATACTAATAAATTGAGGAAGTGATATAGAGATAGAGAAGTGGTTGAGGAAAGAGAAATAAGTGTTAGCAACTTTTCTGAAACTCACGAAACAAAAGAATGGGAGAGCAGACGTGAGTGTATTTCTCTTTTATAGTCTTTTGCATGATGTTAAAACTAAGACAAATATTCCCTCAAAAAAAAACTAAGACAAATATGATAACTTAGATTAGATGTATATTAGACTTATCTCCCTTATCATTACCGTTACGTTCTAAACACCTATAGGATTGATTAAAAATAACTAAAATTGAAAGCCAAAATAATTTTAAGTTTTTAAGAAAATTTTGGCTTAAGGATCGATAGATATTGGCACATGTCCAAATATTTTTTTATACCTACTTGTATGGTTCAATACATACTCATATGGATCAATACATACCGAAAGCTTTTTGAGAATTATGAAAACTCAGTTTTTATGGATCGATACGTAGCTTTTACGTGTCGATACATAACAAGCAATTTTTTTTTCTTCAAAAAATGCACTTCCATGTTCATTTTAGATATGAATTTTTTTCTTTCCTATCTAATTTTTAGCACATACAAATAGCATTCATGCATCCCTTTTTCATATGGAATATAAAATCAATAAATATACAAGTTCATTATCTTTATCTTCTTCTTTCTTTCACAAAACTCCTAATTTTTAAAGATAATGATTTGTTCAATTGGGTGTTAGCATATATATTAGGGAAATAGCGTTCAAAATCATAGGTGTTGTAATTCCTTGTTTTGGGTAGGAGATTCTTGGGGATTTTTTTTAGCAAAACCACTAGGGTTTTCCCTCCAAATTGGGGATAAATTTTGGGGGTTTAGCACAAGGTGTAACAATTCGGATTCAGCCGAGGCAAAAACTTTAGAGATATAGTTTCTCACAAAGGAGTAGCAAACGGAGGATTAATTGGATATCTCCGGACTTGATCTTTTTATTTGAAGAATAAGGGTTTGAAAAGAACAAAGTTCCTCGTCATTATCAAAGGTTGTGGAACTTCAATTGAGTTTGATTTTGTTGCAGCTTTTTCTTCTTGTATAAATGATTTTGTATAGCAATCAATATCTCAATTCCATTTGAAATGGGGGCAGACGTACCCATAGCGAGGACGATTGAAGAACTACCTTAACAAATCTCGTTTGTTCTTTTTCCGTCTATCTCTTTTACTTTGTGTTGTTATAATTGTGCATAATTTTTTCTTTTTTTGCAAATTTTTTTTATGGGTTTTATCAATCAACAAAATCAATATTTTGAGTGATATGAACAAGAAAGATTAGATCTTTACATTAGTTACAAGGCTTTCAAACTTGTAACTTGCAGAAAATTGAAGCTGTAAAGATTGAATCAAAACATGGTACAAATTGTACATAAGGTGTTTGTTAAACTGCCTGGACCAATTTTTTTTTGTTTTAGTATTGAATTTGGAAATTTAATACTCGTGCATATAATCAATAAAAGTATTTTTCTATAAACTTTGTTTCAATAAGTTAGATTGTAATCAAATGAACTGTGTAGACTCTAATTAGTTTTAGTAATTCTAGTTTAATTTCTTAGATTCTTTTATAGTCCATATTGATTTAGAAATTATTTGTCGTATACAGTTCCTTCAAAAGTGTTCGGGATAGGAGAAGGTGTAAAATAGTTTAAATTTAGGAATGATCAAAGAATCTAGCTTGCAGTCACGCACCTTCGTCCCCGTCTCTCTCTCTACATTTTTATGAAAATCATATAAAAATGTCACCTCATTTTCCATCTATACACAACTTAACATTTTTTTTTTAAACTAACGGAAGTAAAGTTAAGACAACAATATAAACGATTTAGGATTTAGGAGACCGAAATTATGGACATAAATTAATTAAAAAACTGAATATCCAAATTAACCTAAAATTAAAATAACTTATAAACATGCCCTAAGCTATTGATAAAGTCTCCGAAATATCTTGACCGAAAGAAAAAAAAAAGTCTCCGAAATATTTGCACTAGTGCTTGTGTCATGAATAAGAAGAAACACACACAAAAAAAGGTTAACATTACAAAATTCCAATTTATGTGGATAGTTTCTGGGCTTATAGCCGATATTAGGAGAAATTTTATTATAGACACAAACATAAATGAATAGTGTTTGAACACACACATTAAAGTCTTTTTTTTAATAACAAAAGTGAAATTGATAATATAATGATTTAGTATTTTGAGAAAAAACATTTTTATGTATGTGTGACCAAACACTATTCGTTTATATTTGTGACCATGAAAGATTGTCTCCCGATATTAGATGATGCCACCAAAATGATTCAGACTTAGGGTCGTATCTGAGGCAGGGCGACCGCCTTAGGCTCCAAAAAATAAGTAAGAAATTTGGGCCCCAAATTATTTATCCAGGGGCCTATTAGGCCCTAAAAAAATTGCTTAGTTCTTTGTATCAATTTATTAGTTAGGACACAAATTGAAGGTTCGCCCTAGGCCACCAAAATCTCAGAAACGACTCTGTCTCAACTTAACTAAAATTCTCATTCTCATTATCTTTTTCTATTAAAAAATGTTATCAAATTGATTTAAACCTTATTCTACTTAAAAATTACTACTCAAAATATGAAATTTTACTCAAAATAAGTATATAAACCACAAATTTTGGGCCCATTTGTTATATTTTTAATAAAAATGATTTTTGAGTGTTTCATAATTTTTTTATTATCGTTTTAACCATGAATTTTTTAAAGAAAGATTCAAATGGGAAATTGCTTTAAAAAACTTATCTTAGATCGCCATTTCAAGTATCATCCTTTTACTAAGGTTCTTTTTTTTTTTTATGATAAAATTCCAAAAATAAAAAAAAACTGAAGATAAGAAGCACAAAATAGCTTCTCATAAAAATAATTTTTGAGACATATATTTTTGAAAGAAAAAAAACGTGATTTTTATTATATTAAATCTCTAACAATGAATATCAAGTAACTAAATGTCAAAATTTCTCTTAATGTATAACAAATAAATTCGAAACAACTTCTTATATTTTTAAGTAAATTTTCATAAAAAAAACATTTTTCAAAATATAGAGTAAAAATCATTTTTTAATCCATAACAAATAAACATTTTATCCCTTTTAAAACTTAGTGACAACTTTTGAAAAATCCATTAAATTTATCTTCTAATCTTTTGTAAAATTTATCTATAACTTCCTCGTACATTCTAATGAAAATCAGTTAAGGAGTATTGTAAAAGAAAATATCTACAAAATTACTTTTACTTAACCGTTGTGGTATTGGTGTTGGTCAAGTGAAACCAACTTGTCCGTAAATAGAGATCTAGGAAAATCGAGTTTGAATATGACTAGGTCATCACATAGGGAGACAAACTTTTCTAAGAGTTTTAAAGTTGCATGTCCAATGCTGGATTCGAACTACAAAGGGTTGGTCAAACTACGAAGCATAGTTATTGGAGGTGCTGTGACAAATGAATGGATTGCTTTGGACAAAAAGGTGTTGTAATTGTTTGTTTTTAGTTTTTAACTTCATGTTTGTATATGTTTGAGTTTGTTTACCCTTTTATGTCACACACTATACACTTCTGTTGTGTTCTACATAGGTGAATACTTATCCAACTGTTCGGGGTTCACTGCAGTAGGATCCGATAGGGATGATTTTGTGCATGCCATGGTTGTTGCCGTTGAATTTGTGATCTAACAGTAACAACCAATTCCTCAGTTATATTTTATACTCAACACATTTCTGGAAATTAGGACATTTATATGCCGTGGTGGACTGGTTACTTTTATGTGTCATCATGGATTTTTTCTAATATTATGTTTTTTGATTTTGTTTTATAGGAGTCCTCCTTTTTGTTTATGAGGAGGTTGTCGGAAAGTTTTGGTGATGGGATTATCTTTTATGTGGTAAGTCAGATTGTTTTTTTGGAATATTTATTTACTGAGCCTATTTGGAAGGTTTCTAGTTTTTGAGTTAGAGATCTGTGAAATGGTTTTTTTCATCTTCCTTGTTTAGGTGCATGCTTAGATAGCACCTCGGAACATGAGAGGTGGCCCAGGATCGGTAAACAAGGTTAAAATATTATCATTTCCCTTGTTTTTTTCAATCTCATCATTTCCTTCATGGCTCCATCATCATCACCATCACCATTTGCATCACTTCCATTTTCATCTTCATCGTCTCCTTATTTTAAAACTGAGCT
>Ga0315915_1005866_pt1 | contig 15193 bp, 6 predicted proteins | sample MpolbnodulesMG_FD_207738 | JGI IMG/M metagenome (GOLD analysis project Ga0315915, IMG submission 207738) | Medicago polymorpha root nodule microbial communities from Los Angeles, California, United States - branched nodules | ecosystem: Host-associated > Plants > Roots > Nodule | place: USA... | reverse complement strand
TGGACTTATTCGTTATTCAGTATATTTCGAAATCAAGAAATATAAATATTGATCTATACAAGGGTGACAAAATCTATGCCTTGAGATCAATATAGATATTAGGACAAAGGAGTAAGCGTACACATAAATATTATCATGGAAAGGTTTCGTCAGATCACTTGACATTCTTGTCACTTGGGTAGCAATGATCTGTTGCTAGATACCGCTCATTGTTTATAGTATTAAATATTAGATTTAATATTATTGCCAATGTGACTAGAACCAATAAGGTCACACACAAAAAACGGTCAAAAGAGAAATATATTAGTATGACTTATATAAGGGGTGCGTTTAGTAAATAACGCTAATTAGTTAGCAGAATTACTAAACTCATTATTGGGCTTACTGAAGCCCAATAGTGACTTCTGACTTGCAGAGCACACTAGGAATTCTATAAATAGAACCCTAGTGCTGAAGTTTTTGGTTACACGTTTTTAGAGAAACCCTAGCTCTCTGAAACTTCTGATTCCTTGGCTAGCACCGAGTTTTGGAGGAGCACCGTTTGTGTGGACTTGCTAGAGGCTTTGCTGCTTGCTGCTTGCTTTGCTGTGATCGTGATTTCGGTTTCCAGTTTCCAGCTTTTAGATTCCACACTTCGAGGTAATAATCGAATCACTGATTCATGTGTAAATTCGTAATGATCCAAGGAAAGAAAATCAAAAATTTTATCCGCTACTTTATTTTGTTACATTCGATTTTCCTTCACTTTATGCAGTCGTGAAAAAGAGGGTTAGGATCTTTGTAAACCCCACCGACAAGTTGGACGAGTTGAAGGCAAAATTTGACAGATACTTTATCCATACTGGTTCAAATCAAAGAACATCTGATGTAGTAGTAAATGTGCTAGGCATTGACTTGGGGGAGGATAAGGAAGAAGACTTTTGAAAGACCGTATATTATCCACAAATTCACGAAGATGATAACAACGTTGATTACATGTTTAGGTTAATGGTTGAGAATAACACTTTACATCTTTATGTCCGATCCGTTGAAGTGTAATATTTATTAACGTGTAATAGTATAATTTGATCGAATTTGTGTCTGTCACGTTGAATTTTAATGAATTTGTGTTATGTGTAGTTTAACGATGAATTTGTGTAATTTTGACCGTTTATGTGAGATTATGTGATTTTTGAAATTTAAGGACAAATTGGTGTAAAATGATGAGTATAAGTGTTTACGTGTCATTAAGTGTGATTAAGTGATTATGGGTCATTAACGACGAATTTGTGTAATTTGGGTCGATTATGTTGTATTATCTGATAATGTTGTAAAAGTGGCGTAATTCGGTTCAATTATGAGTGTGTCAAGGTTACAGGTCAATTATGACTTGGCTGCATTGCATTAAATGCAAGAAACTGATGTCTTCTCTGAACGTGAGTTAACTCACGTTAATCTGTGATAAACGTGAGTTAACTCACGTTGCAATTTACACTGGTGTGGGTTAACTCACGCAACGTGTGTTAACTCACACAAAAATAATACTAACGTGAGTTAACATGTGTATGAGTATTTTCGTCTTTTCAGTTGGGATCGAGCAATTTTTGTTGAGTAAAGAGTAGAATTCAAGAATAAATTAAATAAATAAACAAGAGTATATACATGAATCTCCTAACAAAAAATGAATACTCAACGTTTGAGCCAATTTTGAAAATTTAACATTTAAATGCAACTTTGATTTTAACCGGTGTGAATTGATAAAATCACTTTATATGTACTCAAATATAAATCAATTATGCCGAACTTTTCTTTAACAAGTAAAAATGAATCATATTAACATCAACTGAGAGTTCTTACTAACACAAGGTGAGCCAGAGAGAACCTCTAAAGTTTACATTCGAAACGAAACCAAAAACAAGGAAATGGGCTCGACTACCACATATAAGAGTTTAAACCTAGTGAACTGTGTTTTCCTTAGCCTTGAAAATTCTAGTATTCCGCGCATTCGACATAACCCAAACACAACATAATCAAATAAGCTGCAAGAATGAACGACGAGCTCGCAAAACTTAATTTTAACCAAACTCAATTCTCTCAAATAAAATATATTTAGGCACACACATTTAGATAAGAAATATTTAATGATGAAAGTAAAAAATTATGTGACTAATTTATTTCTCTTTTAATTTTTTTCATTTGTGTGTGTCTAAATATTTTTAATTTGGTGTGACTGTGTAAGAATTTCTCTTGTATGCAATCAATTATAGATTATCTTTTTTAATCTTAATTTTTTCTGTCCACCAGAAAACCACAAACCCTTTCTTAAAAAAACTACAAACCCTCGAAAACCAATTTCACAATTCACTTACATTCGTATCATCAAATAAACATACTTCCTCATATCTCTATTATAAATAAAAAAACAAATTTTTACATTCATTGAATAAATAATTTCTATGATCTTTTTTCTGGATGCAAAACACACACATATCCCCAATTAAAAGAACCCTAGTTTCATTACGATAATAATGTCAAGAAAGATAAAAACAGCAAAGACTTTCACAGAGAGTGCGCGAATCCTCTGACGACGCTTTAGGTAGGAACACACATCTCATCCCATTTGAGAGACAATGTCAAAGGACACCCCACATCAATTGATAGATTTGAGCATAATGAACTCTTAATTTAGGGTTTTTCATAAAGAAGATAAAATCACATAAGTGCCTTTTTTTTTCTTTCTTTTTTTACATTATGAAGAAACTCAAAATAGAGAATGAACAGGAAAGGAGATGGAAGAAGATCATCTTTTTAACCAGCAAATGGTACATTGATACATCTTATATAGTTGTAGTTTCATCCATGCAATCACTATCTAGATAGCATCTATCAATCATGAGAGGGAAAGGTTGTTACAAGCTCTCTAAATAAGTATGCTTAGTTGTATAACTAACTATGTTGAGCTATAAGTTGCTTGCCAACTGTTTTATGTAGTAACTTGTTCTGCAAGCTATCTATGTTAATTATTTTCTTCACTTCTACCATTTGATTCTTTATTCTACAATACCCTCCCATAAGTTGAAGCATGGTAAATGTTATACATGCCTAACTTGAATATAAAAACTTGAAACTTTGGTGCAACTAATGACTTTGTTAAGAAATCGGCTAACTGTTCATTAGTTGATATATAGGTAACATATTTAGGATCCCTTTCTGAATTTTTTTTCTAACCAAATGGCAATCAATTTCCAAATTCTTAGTTCTTTCATGGAATACTGGATTAGATGTTATTTGAATGGCGCAGTAATTTTGAGTTCCTTATAAAGAAAATACCTAATCCAAGATTTTGTTTCAAATATCTCATGATTTTTCAAGCTGCATTATAATGTACCATAGTGGGAGCATATAAGAATTGACTTCATTGTTGAGTGACTAATGTTATACTTATACCAGACCTAGTAGTATTAAGTTGTATAAGCTTTCCTATGAGTCTTGTGTATGAAGTGATGATATCTGCATACGGTTCACTACTGTCTTGGTTCAACTTTATTGAAGGATCAAGAGATGTATTCACTAGTTTAGCTCCTAAAAGGCCAATATCTTTTAATAAGTCTAAGCAATACTTTGTGAGATTGTAATGCCAATAGTAGAATGAGCTACATCTTATCACAAGAAGTATTTGAGTAAGCCAAGATCTTTGATTTTAAAATTAACATTCAAAAATAAACTTTATCTTGTTAATTTCAATCATGGATGTTCCTACTACTTTGATGTCATCGACACATACTAAAAGTGATGTGAACTCACTGTAAGGATTTAAGATAAAAAGTGAATAGTCTGAACTAGATCGTTGATATACTTCTTGCAAAAGCTAAAAAGTTAACTTCTCATACCATTTTCTGCTTGTTTGTTTTAACCCATAAAAACTCTTCTTAAGCTTGCATACTTGATTAGGCTTTGCATATGATAACCCTTCAAGAACATTCATGTAAACATCTTCATATAACTCACTATGCAGAAAAGAATTATTCACATCCAATTGTTGCAAATGCTAGTTATGAATAGAAGCCAAGCAAGAGGTGTTCTAACTGTTGTCAACTTTGCAACTAGTGAAAACACATGAATGAAGTCTAGACCTTCAATTTGATTGTACTCCTTTGTTACCTACCTGGCATTATATCTTTCAATAATGACATCAAGTTTGTGTTTGATTTTATAAACTCACTTTCTCCCAATAGGTTTCACATTAGGTGGAAAATGAACAAGTGTCCAAGTAACATTTTTGGCAAGTGCCTCTAATTCAGATTTCATAGCATTACACCAATCTTATGGCTTTCAAGCTTCTTGATAAGTCTTAGGCTCAGTAGTTTGAATTATAGAAATAGAAAAAGCTTTATTTGAAAAGGATAAATTTGAAAATAAATTAAAATAGGAGATTGGATAAGGAGTACCTGAAGTGATTGACTCTGCTGAAGTAGTTGAATATGCATACTGCATAGCATACATAATCTTTCAAGTAAGATGGTGCATGTCAATGTCTAGTGAATTTCTTATGTGAATTTCTAATGTGATGTGTGTACTTTCATCTAATGAGACAATATGAATGTTATCAGATGCATTTGGCAGAGGTGAATCAACATCTTATTCATTAGTGTTTTTTCCTAAGAAGCTAAACTAATCCACCCAAATTTCCACTATAGCATTTTGTTGTGTAGTTTCATTGCAACTAGTCTGATGAATAATTCCTTTCGATGCAAAAATTCGAGGCATGGAAAATTCAGGCCCATTGTCCAACCTAATACACTTAACCTTAGAATCATATTGTGTTTCTATCAAATTTAAAAGACTCTCAACATTCTGTCTAGTTTCACTTTTAGATTTCATTAGGACTATCCAAATATATATGTTATAATCATCCACAGTGGTTAAAGAATAGGAATGACCATGTATAGATTGAATAGCAATGAGACCCCAAATATCAAAATGTATTAATTCATGAGGTTTGATGCTTTACTAGTGCTTCTTTCATACGACAATTACTTATGTTTAGCAAAATGGCAAACGCAACAAGTTGCCTTATTATCTACAACAACTGAAGGAAATTTTGAATGCACAGAAGACATTTTGAAAAAGATAAGTGTCCTAATCTAAAATGACATTTGAGACATGCACAACCTTTTGCTTGAGATTCAAGTAAGACAAGCCTTCAACCCTTTCAGCAGAACCAATCATTTTCTTGGATGGCTTTTTATGAAGACATGCAGAATCATCAACTAAGATTGTGCATCCTAATGCATAACAGAACTTTGATACCAAAATCAAATTTAAAGAAAATTTTGGAAGACTTCATATATACTACATGTTTTGCTATAACTAAGTGTCCAGTTGGTGATCTAATACTAATATGATTGATTTATTCATAAGAATCAAACCAACTTAGAGTGCCACAAATATGATCAGTAGCTCTTGAATCTACGATCCAAGAACCAAACGTGATATTACAGCAAAAAGAAGAAAGAATGGACCTGATTAGAAGCTGCATGACCATCTAGAATGGACCTGAATAGTCCTATTACAACAGAACAGGAACTAAAAATACAATTAGAAGCAACACCAACTAATCTGCCAAGGCTCCTACCAGTACACCAGAACCGCACCAGCTAAGACAACAGCAGCAATAGCGAGCAGCACTAAAAACCTACCTGCTATCAGCAAAACGCAGCAGCTGTGACAGCACTCCAAAAATACAGTCCCCTCATCCGCGTAACACTCCAAGGCACCACTTCGGATTCCAACGCCATTCGTACAACAAACACGGTTGAATTTTCAGCCTCGATAAACTCCAACTCGACGATAACCTTTTGATTGCCCCCACCACTTCTTCCACCTCTATACCACCATTGTTAAAGATAACATTATTTCTAACACTCCAAATCACCCAAATTACAGTATGCCAAATTAGCCTCATTCCCCTTTTTAATTCTTTCCTATTTGGTACTATGCCATCCCAACACCTCCAATGCACAAACAAATTGGCAGTGATAATACAATTCACCTCTAGCCACTTTTGAATTTCCGACCAAACCTTCCACGTCTTCGTACAATGCAAGAAGAGGTGGTTTGTCGATTCGTCCACCTCATTACAAAAAACACAAAGTAAGCTAGTATTAGGCACCAAAGCATTTCTTCTCACTAGATTCTCCCTTGTAGGGATTCGGTCAAGCAAACCCTTCCAAGATAGAGCCACCACCTTTGACGGCGCCGGACTCTTCCAAATTTACCCAAACACCCAATTCTCCTCCTCCCACCACTCCTCCTCTTGCGACACCGCCGCTAGCCTTTTATAGGTAGAGCTAACCGAAAAGTTCCTCCAACTTCCAATACCACTCAACCTGTTAGAACATAAACTATGTTCTATTGCGCAGCAGAAGTGCTTATTTCAATAAGCTGTTTTCTGAGCAAGATGAACCTAATGAAACAAAATTATAAAACTGAAAGAGAAAATAATAGAGTTTTTAGATGAAATTGTGAATATTATTCATGTTATGAGTTTCACAACACAAAGCCTATATATAGGCATACAAGTCACTTGCTTGTGGAACAAGCAATCTAACTAACTCTTAGGATTTGAAACAAACTTATCTAAAAATCAGTTACAATGCAGTTATTGATTAAAATTCTAATATATCCTCCCCATGAGTCCACTCAAAATCTTGAAGGTCAAGCAACAAGTTATTAAGAAGCTCTTCCTCCCAAACAAACAACCCCCTCCTCCAATCGAAATTCCAACCAGACTCACTACCACTATCCCTCCACATACATATGCACTACTTTTGCCTCTATTTGGTTCGAAATAGAGAATAGTCTTGGATATTTGTTTCTCAAAGTCATTTCCCCTCTCCACTTAGTACACCAAAAGGACGTATTATTTCCATTATGCACTCTTCTAGTGACTTCCGCATTAAACCAACTAGTTCCTCCTCCTTCATCTAGCGTTGCAATGTCTTTCCACCATTTAGAAACATACCGGGGCCAACTAACACTCTCCATATGCAACAAATCTCCAATTTTAGGGCCATACTTCTCTTTCAAAACATCTTTCCAAAGAGCACCATCATCTTGTAAAATTCTCCATCTACGCATCCTCTCCTCAATCGAGAGTCATCCATCTATCCCTATTTGATGTGCTACTTCTGTTATGTTTCTATCTCCATCTCGAGAAGCTCTCAATTTTCTATGTTCATTGTAAGACCTATAGTATTAGGGTTTATGACTGTCCAACCTAGCAAATGTTGTGAACCAAAGTTTCTATTGATTTACTTAATGATGACTGCTATGTGATTATGTTAAATGTGCTTAATATTATTTCCATGATGGTATGCATGCCTAATCATGCATGAAATAAATATGTTATGTTTTTGTGAAATTATTTGTTGTTGTTTAAAAGATATGTCTGTCCAGTAAACCATTTGTCAATTGAAATAAAATTTCAGTAAACCATTTGTCAATTGAAATAAAATTTGTTTAAGCATCACGTTAAGAGTGAATTTAGGTGCCTAGAAGCATCAGAACTTTAAAAATAAATTTTGAGTGTCAAAATTTGATAAAAAGGGCAAAATATAATTGCTCTTTAACATTTTTGAGCCCAGATCGTCGTCAAAATTTAAACTAGAGCTTATATATATATATATATATATATATCGATTATGATGAGAATTCATTCTCATTATAATTTAAAAAAATTAAAGTATTAAGTGAGTAAATAAAGTTATGAGCAAAATCGATGAAGAAATATTATTGGTAATTAATCACAGGAGTTACTGTTATCATAAAATTCATCCACGAGCGAATTATACGAGGAAATGGTGTGCCTTGGGGCACAAGAACGGGGGAGCATGCGGTTAGACGGGTGACTCATGGTTTGGATAAGCACTAGTTGCATTCTAAAAAAATTAAGAATTTAGTAAGATTTCCTAGTAAATTGACCCTCTTGACTGGCCATCTCTCAATTGGCTCATTCATCACAAAAGTTTCTCACTTCACTCCATTCTCCAAAAAAAAAAAAAACTTAAAGCTTTTCAAGAATATTCATACTTTCTTCATCAAGTTTCTTCAACTTAAAAGCCAAATCTTTTAATTTTTAAAGGTTTGTAAACAAAACCACCTTAATTTCTTCTTCTCTTCCTAACCATCTAAAACTTGTCATGAGAAACTGTTTTTTTCTCATGATAATGCTTGGCCGAACCTAGGCTAAGGGAGGGAACCATCTTTTTTTTTAAAAAAAAAAAATCTTGTTCTAAATGATAGATCCATCCTTTGATGGATGAATTTCAAGAGAAGTTTTTATTATTTGAACTTTTGAAAAATGGAAATTTTTATAACTTAGATTTGATAAGTGCAAAAAAAAAAACTTAGATTTGATTTTTTTTCTTCTCATGAGAATATTTAGTTGAGCTTGAATGTTGCTTTACCATGATCTTGTGAACATTAAAAATGAAATTTTCATTCAAGAAGATTTTATTTTCCTACCTTGTGTGATGGTCAAACCTAGGCATCAAAAGAGAACAAAGATCTTGTAAATTTTCTTGTTCCAAGTGATAGATCTATAAAAAAAATTATCGTTGAATTTTTTTGTGAAATGGAGTTTTATTATGACTTAATTTTACTAGATCTTGCATATTGTATCACCTAACTATTGAGTACATCAAAACACAAATTTTCACTCCAAATTTTTTTTCTTTCCCTTTTACCTCTAAGTGGCCGTGAGGCCTACGTTGGTTAATGAACGAGTTTTCAAGTTTTACTTCATTAAAATCATAGATCTAGGATTTGTGATCATAGATCTATAAAAAGCATCGATTTTGTAACAACTTTGAAAAAAATGCAATTTCTTTATAAATCGAAGTTGATTTTATTCTTGAAAAATTCAGTTCATCTTGAAATTTTGAATCACTATGATGTTGTCTTTCAAGAGCATAAGAATAGTAAAACAAAATATTATTATATTTCTTTGTAGATGGAGATTTACAATTTTCTTTGTTACAAGTATAGAACCATGACATGACTCTTGGTAGTTGAAATAGGCGAGTAAACAAGAAATGTGGATTCTTGTACAAAAAGTGATTTATGTGAAAATTTTAAGTTTTCGTAAAGTATGAAATTAACTATATTTTCTTAGCTGAAATGAATTTGTAATTAATAGATCTATTGATTTGCGAAAGAATAATTTTGAAAGAAATAAGTTTAATAATATTTGAATAAGGGCAGAACCAAAAAAGGTTAAAATGGTAATTTTCATACTCTTTATGAAAAATCTGAGGTAACCAATGGATTTTTTTTGGAGCAAAAGGTCACTTTAGTCCCTGACTCTGCACTTCGCTATCGCATAGGTCTCTGACTCATAATTAAATACAAAGAAGTCCCTGACTCTGCACTCCCATTATCACTTTAGTCCATGACGTTAAATAATTCAGTTAAGTGTGTCAAAGAGACTAAAGTGAAAGTAGAAAATGGTCACTTTAGTCCCTGAACCAAAAATCAATATCCCCAACTTAAATCTCAAATCCCTAAATGTCATCCCTAAATCCCTAAAAAAATACACTAAAATGTGACTTTTTTTTAAACATTGTAGACTTTTTTTTTCTTCAGATGTATTGAATATTGTATGTTCTATAAATTGTATTGAAAGTTTTATGTATTTTTTTATGCTTAACGGTAAAACTTCGTCCACAATATTAAACAATCAACTGTGCAACAAAAAATAAATTATGCCGATATTATTAATCTCTATTTTTTAATTTTAAATAAAAGAATGAAATATTTTGACAAAAAAAAAGTTATATTAATATTGTCAAATAAGATAATAAATTATGGATTTGAGATTTTCAATTTAAGGGATTTAGGGATGACATTTAGGAATTTGAGATTTAGGGATTTTAGATTCAAGTTGGGGATATTTATTTTTGGTTCAAGGACTAAAGTAACAATTTTCTACTTTCACTTTAGTCCTTGTGACACACTTAACAGAATTATTTAACGTCAGAGACTAAAGTGATAACAGAAGTGCAGAGTCAGAGACTTCTTTGTATTTAATCACGAGTCAAGGACCTATGTAACAACGAGGTGCAGAGTCAGAGATTAAAGTGACTATTTGCTATTTTTTTCCCGAAACTTTCTTAATGGACTTAAAGTTCATGGTATTCTGACACAATTAATTCATCGAGTTACGAATTTTACAAAATATGATGATTTGTTTGCAATTAATTATGTTTGTATTTATGAACATGTTAAGTAAAAAAAAGAGTAAGATGAAAAATTTACAACTTTAATTTTATTTTGAGAATGAAAGGATTAAGTGTAATATATATATATATATAATTGGTATGTTTGAATAGAACAAAATAGGTAAGATTTTATTCTTTGGTTGTAATTGGTATGTTTAAATATTAATAATTTATTAATTATTATTTCCCTATTTAGAAATAAAATCTTCATAATTAATAATATGCGCTAAAATAAAAGAATGTTAGGAAAAACCTTGATTAAAAAGAATAATATATTTAATTTTGAACCATCACTTAAGAAAAATTAATTCATTTCTTTATAATTTAAATGTCAATGATAATTAAATTTAAATATTATGTTGTTGATTTGATAATTTAGAGTATAAAATTAACTTTTAAATAACCATGTCTTATTGTCTTTAGTAATTTTTCACATATTTTAATTTTATTTTAGGTTGTTTCATATTTTATAATAGGGTTTAAAACTACATGTTAATGAAATTGTGAATAAAAAATAATGAGAAATATGTATTCAATTTTTTATTATATTAAAATAGACCCGCAAAACTATTTTTTTCGAAGTGTGTTAGATTATTATCATTTTTCTAGATTATTAGAAATAAAAAATAAATATTGAGGGAGTTAAGTGTAGATTTTAACATAAGGGGGGAGGAGAATGTAATTCAAGCTTCTCTTAGGGGAGGGGAGTGAAAAGTTTTCTAATATGTTTTGAATAAGAGTGGAGGGGAGTGTATATTTTAACATAAGTGGGGAGGGGAGTGTAATTCAAGCATCTTTGAGGGGAGGGGAAGTGTAATTTACTCTAATATAAATAATAAGATTGGTAGTAAAAAAAATTAATATAAAAAAAGATAGATCTCTTCTTCAAAAAAAAAAAAAGATAGATCTATTTTGTATTCTCGCTAGTTTGAACCGAACCACTTATCTCAAAGGACTTAAGATGAAAATTTTAGTTGTTTAAAATGTTTAAGTATTGTGATGTTTGAAGAAAAATAATCAAAGACCTTTTTCAGGAAAAAAGAGAGGAAACACATAAAATTTTCTTAAAGATAACTTGGAGAAAATTTTAAGTCGTTTTCATTAAATTCGAAAATATTCATGAAAAGTATTTTCGTGTTGGATCCTAGGTTGATTGAAGTATGTAAAGTGTTAAGAAATTAATTGAAATACTCCCTCTGTTCTCATATATAAGAAAAGATTCTTTTTTTAGGTTCATTGAATAATTAATGTATCTGCTTTACAATGTAGATCAGATATATTAACAACTCAATGAACCTAAAAAATGAATTTTTTCTTATATTTGAGACCGGAGGGAGTAAGTTCTAAGGGAACTACATATGATCTAACCTATTAGGGCTTGAATTTAAAACTGAAACAAATAGATCTTAATTACTCTTTTTCTTTTTTGAATTTGAGGGAGGATCTAGGATTGTGATCGTTGTAATATACTACTATTTGCCCATAAAATCAAGAAGTATTGATAGGAACAATCAAAATTGGATTTACTCGTGTAGCATAGAATTTAAAACTTGTTAGGGCTTGAATTTACAATTGAAACAGATAGATCCTAATTACTCTTTTTCTTATGAATTTGAGGAAGGATCTAGGATTATGATCGTTGTAATATTTGCCCATAAAATCAAGAAGTATTGATGGGAACAATCAAAATTGGATTTACTCGTGTAGCATAAGTTGTCTTGCGTATTAAAACGCCATCATGGTAAGGGTGCAACACCATATTTACTTAAATGTATATGTTGGTTACTTAAACACCGATGGGTAGGAATTTGATATTATGCATTATCCATACCAACAAGTTAAGCTTACGGGGACAATGAATTTATGTTTTAATATTATTAGAAGAGACAAAAGCATTTCAAAAACAAATTTGACAATGATTTTATTTCTACCAATATTCCATAAACCAATACACTTCAAAAAACCATTTCAAATCAGTTCTTAACACCAATATTACATAATATTACATGCAGATATATTTCACCGGTAACAGACCTCTCCCGCCATCACCACCCACCCTCCCCACGACACAACCGCCTACAATGGCAAAGCTGATCTGTTAGGCGCATACTGACCACCACCGTAATCAACCTCATTGACAATTGGCACATACGCAAAATAAACCGGTTCACCGGTTGGTCCGGTTACCGGCTTCATTGCTTGGTACAATCCTGAAGATGTTGGAATCAAATAAACCGGTAACAGTTCTGTTGAATACCCCATCGAGTAATAACCATCAGCAGCCACATTATACATTTGTGGAGTAAAAGATGACTGGACCGAAATCGGTTCAGGAACCAGGTCCGGTTCAGGAACCTGAACTCCACAGGAACAAAACGAACCGGGATGAGCTTCTTGAACCGGATCCTCAGCAACAGCAGCAGGTTCATCAGTAACTAACGGAATCACTTTTTCAGCGTTTTCTTTAGGGTAAACTTCAACACCGCCGTTTTCTCCATCAACTTTCACTTCCTGTTCATCCTTCAGATCGTCCATCTTCTGAACTTCCTGAATCTTGGTTTCAATAACCGTCTTGGGCCCACACTTTGACACGAAATCTGGCAAAGTCTCCGGATATTCCACCTGACTCCACTCGGGATTCGTCGTAGTCGACGATGGAGGAGGTGGAGTTGAATCTTCAAGTGGTGGTGGAGGAGGAGGTGGAGTTGAATCTTCCGGTGGTGGAGGAGGTGGATTTGAATCTTCCGGTTGTGGAGGAGGAGGTGGAGTTGAATCTTCCGGTGGCGGAGGTGATGAATCTTCAAAAGTCGGAACGTGAACGGAATTGAGCAACTCAAGGAGACTGTAAGGTCTTGAATTGTGGTTCTTGTTGTTGTTAGCACGAACAGGGAAGAGGAAGAGCCTCAACCTTACAGGCTGCTTTGGAGAAACGCGATACATACGATCATACTCAACCATCATATTTTCGAGATCATCATCGTTGTGGACGGAGATCAAATCATTAAGATCTTCACCAGGGAGCTGGTACTTGAAGCAAGCATCAGCAAACATCGTTGAAGAAAGCATTTCAACGAGGTCGGAGAATTTGATATTACGATCAACCATGATAATTTTGGTGGTTCCACCAATGTACCAGAAATGATGATAGTCCTGAAGGCTAGGTCTGATTTCTCCTCCAAAGCTGACCATAAGCTTGACTTTGGAAGAACGATGCTTATATTTTTCTAGCAATTCATGATAGTTGGGTGAGGAATTGAAGCTTTGGTACTCCATTGATGAGAACTAGGGTTTTGAGAGAGTGAGAGGATTTGAAAAAATGAAGTGATAGGAAAGGACGTGAGGGAGGGTTTATTTATGGTTGATGAAAAGATGGGTCCACTTATCTTTTTTTCTTATTTTTTTATTTTAAAATTATTTTTGGAAATGTATTTTTAAACTTTATTAAATTTAATTATTTTCTAGAATGTTTTTTATGGGAATAAAAATATAAATACTTCCTTAAAACAAAATATAAATATTTAATTAGTTTTTTATTTGGTTTGTTACAGTTTTTCCTTTTTCTCTTTTTACGATTAGTTGGTTACAGCTATTTTTATTTTGAGGGTCTTTTTTTTTTTTTTTTTTAAGAATTGAGGGGTGCTTTGTTACTATTCTTCTTTATCGAATACTAGCGAAAAGACGGGCACTCACATGCCCGTTTTTCCGCTCTTTTTATTGCGCTAACATTTGAAAATTATGAATGATATTTTTTTATGAAATTTTAATTTTGATTAAAAGTAAAAATGTAAGGTTTTTGCTTTCAAATTATAACAAATAAAACTAACATCATTTATTTATTTCATTGAAATCAACAATATAACAAAATAATATATTCCTTCAAAAAAAATATAATATAAATTTTTATTTTTCTGTAATGACACCAACAACAATCTTTATTATAGAAAAAGTTGTTGTTTAAGAGTATAATTGGGATGATGAAAAAGTAATTATAGATACACTCATCTAATTTGTTACACTTTTTAAATGATATATTGAAAAATTTGACATTTGTGTTTGTTACACTTTTATTTTAATATTTAAATTTATTCTTATCTATTTATTGCATGTGTTATTTGTATTGAAAATTGAGGGTATTTTTGGAAAGTGAAAGTCAGCCCAAAAGAGTTGAAAGTGGTTATTTTCTTTATATATAGCATAGATATAGGATTTTATTTCAAATTTATTATATTTTATCATTTTCTACTATTGTTTAAAAAAAATAAAAAATTAATTAGGGTTTCTTTATATTTATTAAAAAAAAAGTTAATTTATATTGTTTATATTATCATGGGATAAAGAGAGCAAAGCACCCTTTTATTGAAAAAATAAACTAACATTAAGGTATGCAAGTCCCACATATGTCATAAAATAAATAGAATTGAAGCTTGCAAGGAGGAGTCTATAAACATTCAAGTTCATAAAATTCCCACCATGTCAAAAAAAAAACATGATTGACTTTAACATTTCAGCTTAAAGGCATTTTGTACGAATTGAATGCTTATACAAAAAAATATTTAGTATCATATCAATGAGACTTTTAAATCACTTTCACTAATGAGATGGAAAATGCCGGTCATCTCTCCACACAGTGAACATGCCCCGCATATCTTTATATATCTAAATGTTGGATAGTCTCCAAGTAGCCTTGATTAACCCTAATCCCGCCTTTTATGATTAACTAAAAAATTCTTTATGAAAAAGCCTTTGCAAGGTTTCAAACATGGGACCTAATGACTTCCTCTCAACATTTTGACCACTAAGACACTATCAGTTTTCTTGATTAATTTTGTTTCCATTAATTGATATCCAATATCAAATGCCCTTTTTAACAAACCATTAAATCCCTTTTTCGTTTTTCACTATCACATTATCCAAAATCCACTAACCACCTATTA
>Ga0315915_1005864_pt1 | contig 15197 bp, 7 predicted proteins | sample MpolbnodulesMG_FD_207738 | JGI IMG/M metagenome (GOLD analysis project Ga0315915, IMG submission 207738) | Medicago polymorpha root nodule microbial communities from Los Angeles, California, United States - branched nodules | ecosystem: Host-associated > Plants > Roots > Nodule | place: USA... | reverse complement strand
AAATACACTAATTTCCATTCGAGAACAATCAAACATGTCAAAATGAATTCTACACATTTAGAATCAATTTAGACTTCTCAAAAAGTGGAACCAAACATACACAATGTGACATGTTTGGATGTTCTCGGGTAGAATTGAATTTGGAGCTTTTGTCTCTACAATTGAGTATTGGACTTTTAGCATCAAACTTATTGTTCAAATCACTTATACATGAATGTATCTAAACACAGATCATTTTATATTCAATTCACTTTTAGTTGGAATCAATTTTATAAAATCAAATTTTTGAACCTGCAAAACCAAACATAACTTGGAACATGTGACACCAGATGAAACTAATTGGATTGCCACTACCTCGGTATCAAGGTTCCATGATGTGTTTTTCAGTTAAATTAAGTTGCATTTTACTCACTCATTCACCATGCTCCAACCAAACAAACAATATGACTACAAAACATTCAGAGCATAACAATCGTTACAGTGAGGAATGTGCAAATTAATAAGGATGATGAACAAATAAATAAATAAATATAAAAGTAGCAGGAAAGGTTACTTGCCGGGTGATTTTGTGAGACACTGCGACACCATTAGAACTAGAAGGCGATGGGAGAGAGAGAGAGACGCTGTACTGCACCGTCGTGCAGATTTTGGTTCAAATCTTTCCTTCCTTCTTCTTTGTTAACATTTTTGCTCGCTACGCCTCCATACTTCCTAAATGCACCCGTTTCAGACAAATTATTTAATATTTTTAGATAAGTTTTGTACCAAGGTATAAGCTAGGCGTGTTTGCGATGCAGTTTTGTTCAATTTTGAGCTTAAAAGCGATCTGAACCACAAGATAGAAAAGTACGCCATTTTATTTGTTTTGGTTGACTTTTAAAATAAAATAGAAACCAAACCAAACCAATGTGGATTGAGTTGAATCAGTTGGTGTGGTTTTTTTGAGACAATACAATTTTTTGTTTCCAACATTAAAATCAAGTTAAAACTTAAAACACGACATATTTTCATCAATATTTTAAATTTCATCCAATATTATAATTTCATTTTCATGAAACAACATAGACTAAATTAAAAACGTGGAAAAAATGTAATTCGATTATGTAAGAAATGTAAAAGACTAAATTTTTATCATTCTTTAAAATTTCAAATAGCACGTAAATACACTTTAAAAATAAAAAGCAAACAAAAAACTCAACAAAAAAAAAATGCTATTTTATAAAAGTTTCCATTGAGTTTTTATAGGTATTGGTCTATATGACATAGATTTAATTAGTGTTTTTCTTATGTTGCGGTTTGGTTTGGTTTAGTTCGGTTGGTAAAATAAAAACCGCAAAACGAACCAAACCATGTGATTGAGTAAAAAAGTGATCCCAATACATTCAAACCAAATGTGGTTTTATGCGGTTTCAGTTTGAGTTGGTTCGGTTTGCAGATTTTCTATTGGATTGGTTCGGTTTTGAACACCCCTAATATATAACCTACTGGTCTACGCCGCCTAAAATCATGAAGGTGTAGATTGCTTTAATTTAAAGGATAACTTTATCAACTTGATTGTATTTAAAAACAAAAAATTACTCAAACCCATTTTCACTAACGGTAAGATTTCTCAACTGTTCGTCGATTTTTTATTGATGCGTCTGGTGTGGTTTTTATTCTCATATGAGATGTGAGAAATGAGAATAAGTTGAGTTGAGTTAGACTTGGCTTCAATAGGCCATATTTAGTTTAAAAAATTAAAAACACGAGTTTGACCTAATACTTGTCAAAAAACTATATTTTTGTGTCAGATCAACATTTTTTAAAATTTGGTTTGATCTATTAGTATTTTAAATGTATATTCAGCCTTGAGACCTTAGAGGAAGACATTTTTTTTAGACAATCAAAATTCAACTCATGTATTTTATTATGTAAGGTTGGATACAAGGAGAATCGTAATCATTAACATAACAACTAGTATGGGAAATGGTCGCGTGTCTTAGCAAGAGTATGGGAAACTATATTGCTTGCAGTTGGATAAACTTAACCTCAAAATTGTTATGAGATGTTAAGAGACTTCGAATCTTAGAGTGTGTTTGGATGAGGTAATTGAGAAATTTTAAAGAATTTAGAATTCAATGCAATTTAAATGATTCAATTAAATTAGTTTCATTTCTCAATACTTTTGTTTGGATGGAGTAACAAAAAATTTCGTAGTCATTATTTTTGGGCAACTCTTATAAATTTGAATTTTTTGGGGCCAAATTTGGGGTCAATTTGTAAATTTCAAAAAAAATGAGGGGTCAAATTATAATTTTTGAAACTTTTGAGGGGCCAATTTGCAATTTTTGGAAATTTATTGGGGTCAAATTGAAATTTTGAAAAATTAAAACAATGAAGAAATTTGAAATTCTTGGCTTTTAGGTGTCATTTGAAATTCTCTAAATTTAACTTGAACAAAATACTTCGTAAATTTTCATCATTTTGAAAATTCTTCAAATTATTATCCAAACAATGGAATCCACATCAAAGTATTTGAATTCTCTCAAAACATTACATTCCCCCATCCAAACACACTCTTAGAGATGATAACATTAAACTCATCTATGCCTTCAAACTTGTAATGGATAACATCAACTAGGATTGTGGAATCACGTTCGAATATCACATCTCGGAAACTTGGTTATGAATCCAATTTAAACTTTCATGCTAGCAACCACGGTTCATAAGCAGCATGTGCAAGCAATGGCAGACGAACCTTGATCATCGCGCACATACATCCATAGCTAGTGGTATTTGAAGCACGATTAAAATTTGCGTCAACATTACACTTTAATCTTCCTTGGCTCATATTTTGCCAATCAAACTTACAACACCTTCATTACCATGTGTAATTCTCATACGAGAAACCTGTGTTGAATTCCACTCGTGACAATTCAACGTAGTACTGTAGATAATTTCAGTTGCATTCATTTTTGTTTGATTCCAAATCAAATTATTTATGTTATTCCATATTCCCCAAAGGACCATCTAGAACTGTTGTACAACTTATACTACTTCTCTCGAACATACATCAAGTATTATATCGGAAGTTATTGCTAGACGGGACACTCCATCGTTGACAGCCATGCTCAGTTTCGCCCTATCCCAACATTGTATGCTTGTAAGACAAGTAAAGAAGATGTGTTGCTCGCTTTCTACATCAGCACTACAAATTTCACATTGAATCGGGTAGGAAACGTGTTTATCAATCAAGCATTGACAAGTGGACAAGCAACCACACGACGAATCCTCCATGAAAAAATTTGAACTTTCGATGGAACTTTGACCTTCCATAGATTGTTTCAGTCACCAACAACCTTGGTGTTCTAACCATCCAATAAGAGACCACGAAAAAAACAATGTCCCGAACAAACTGCATATATACCATCCTGCTCCCTGCTCCAAATCAATTTATATGCATCATTGATAATTTCAAGAGGGATTGAAAGATTATCGCAAGCTACATTTGTGAAAATAAAGCATCAACCTTGTCTATATTCTACCTTTTTCTCCTTGTAGCATCAAATCATGAACCTTCATTTGTGTACAACCTGATTTCCAGGAGTTAGGATCCATCACTTCTTTTGTGACTGTAGTACGTACTCAAATATGCGAACCATTTCCAACTCTTCATATACAACCATGAGCAAGAATATGACGTGATGACCAGATATTGTGCCAATAATAACTTGGATTATGCACAAGGTTGGAATATAAGAATGAAGGGTTTGGACAAAACCTTGCTTTAGGAACTCTAACAACAAGACTATTCACGTTACCTAACAACTTACAACCTCAATTTACTGACATTGATAAGTTGAACGCTTTCAAATCACGAAAACCCAATCCTCTTCGATTCAGCAGTAATAATTTTATCTCATGTCGGCTCTGTTTGGCAATGCCAAAGAATGAGCTTATAGCGGATAGCTTATAAGCTCGTCTGACAAAAAAAGCTCTGCTTGGTAACCGTTTTTTACAACGAGCTTATAGCTTATTTCACGAGCTTATAAGCTATTTTTCAGAGCTATTCCAAGTAGCGTTTGAGCTTATAGCTTATAGCTTATCATTTTTTATTCCATTTTTACCCTTATTAGTTTAACTAAATTCCATTTTTTACCCTTTAACATTCATTATATTATAAATTAAAATACATATGGTTTAAACATTCATATATGAATGATTCTTTTTTTAATGAAAGATATTTTATTACTGTTACATTTACGCTACGTTATTTTTTTTTTGGTAACTATTTCAATATTTACTATCGCTATATTGTTACGGTAGAACATTATTTTTAGGCTTTACTTTTTTGGTACAAACTACTTTTTATTTTAAAGAAGGTACAAACTACTGTTACATTTAAAATATATAATTTTGTTTTTGAAGGGATGTAATTTTATTTATTGTTAATATATTTTTTACACTATATATGTAATTTTTTTAGACAAATGAAAATAAATATAAATTAGTATTTAGGGATTAAAAATTAATTTAATAATAATATTAAATTAATAAATTTAAATTATTAAATTTTAAGTACTTGAACATTAGTTGATATAAACTTTATTATGAATTAAAAATGTCCTTCTATGTCATTTTACATTTATCAGTTAGTTGAACCGCTAATTTTACCATACACTTCAAGTAGCTTATCAGCTATAAGTTATCAGCTAGATTATCAGTCATCCGCTATTTTTACCAAACAGAGTCGACATTGGATACCTTTATTATACTCCCTCCGGTCTCAAATATAAGAAAATATTCTTTTTTTAGGTTCATTGAATAATTAATGTATCTACTTTACAATGTAGACCAGATACATTAACTACTCAATGAACCTAAAAAATGAATCTTTTCTTATATTTGAGACCGGAGGGAGTATGTATAAAATAATATTTTGAAAATATCATACTTGTTTTTTAATATATGTGAAAATTGTAAAAGGTAAAAAGGTAATCTAGTTAGCAAATAAGTTGGAATCATTAAACACTTCTTTGCCCTATATCATTTGCTAGAAGTTGGCATTTTTTGTGGGTCTATAAGAGCTCAATGAAAGACAAGACAAAAAAAAAATTAACAAAAAATGTTTTGTAAAGTACATTCTAAATCCTAAATTTAAGGTTCATAGTCATGCAACTAAATATGTGAGAGGTAATAAACGATTGGAAACTAAATTAAGCTTTTAGAACATTTATCGGATCACAATCCACGTTTGTATCTTATAGCCACTAGTAGAATTTTAGAGACCTAGTTAATCTCTAACAAACATTACTCATTTTTCTCTCTTCTTTTTCCATCATTGCACACTAATTGCTTCCATTGTTCCCAACCATTCCATGACCACACCACAAAATTTAATGTAAGGTAAAATTGCTCTGTGACCTTTTGCTCTTCCTAAAAGCATTACAATCATTATTATGAATATAACAAAGTGTTCCTTTTTTCTTAATGAACTTATTTCTCAAAGTATGATGTGCATGTCCTAAGTAAGTTTTTTTTTTACCAAGCCTAAACTAGTTTTATGAATACATGATTTTGTTCATTTTTTTATTTGAATTTCCAACACCATGAATGTGTCAATTTTCATCCTTTATCCCCTCTTTGTTTCAAGACTATCATACTAAAAAAATTACACTTGTTTGATGTATTGACATATTCTTTCTAGCATAGTTTTTTTTTTTTTTTTTAATCTTGGGACTAATTTGTTGGATCTGTTGGGTATGGCTCAAAGTTTACTGGTAAGTGGGCAGGTCGTTTGAGCACGGTTCATGGAAAATCTTGTAAATTAGACCGGAGTATTTAAACACAAATTGTAATCTATAACACTTAGCTTGTATAATATAAAATAATTGCAGAGCACATTTGGCCGAACTTCATGATAAAATCTCGTGTATTCTTTGTTTGCATTTTTCGTATTTGTTTTCTTTTGAGCCGAGATTACTGATCTAACGTAATCTTTGATTCTTTTGTTTAGAAACAGAACACTGCACGTATAGAAAGTTAAAGACAAAATAAGAAGAAAGATATAATCAAAAGCAGAAGAAATGTATGAACCAAAGAATATTCTCATAACTGGAGCTGCGGGTTTCATAGCTTCGCATGTAACCACGAGGATAATTAACAAGTATCCTAGCTACAAGATTGTAGCACTTGATAAACTAGATTATTGCTCAACTTTCAAGAATCTACAATCATGCACTTCATCACCAAAATTCAAATTCATCAAGGGTGATATAGCTTCGGTTGATATTGTGAATCATATATTGATAGAGGAGGAAATAGACACAATCATGCATTTTGCTGCACAAACTCATGTTGATAATTCATTTGGAAACTCAATGGAATTCACCTACAATAACATATATGGAACACATGTTCTTCTTGAAGCATGCAGGGCCACAAATTGTGTTAAAAGATTCATTCATGTTAGTACTGATGAAGTTTATGGTGAAACCGATTTAAATGCCAATATTGGAAACCACGAAACATCTCAGCTTTTACCAACAAATCCTTATTCTGCAACAAAAGCAGGTGCTGAAATGTTGGTTATGGCTTATCATAGATCATATGATCTTCCAATCATAACATCTAGAGGAAATAATGTTTATGGTCCAAACCAATATCCTGAAAAGCTTGTTCCTAAGTTCATCTTACTTGCAATGAAAGGCGAAAAATTGCCGATTCATGGTGATGGATCCAATGTTAGAAGCTATCTTCATTGCGGTGATGTAGCAGAAGCATTTGATGTTATACTTCATAAAGGAGTAATTGGTCAAGTTTATAATATTGGAACTAAAAAAGAAAGAAGTGTTTTAGATGTAGCTGAAGATATTTGCAAAATTTTTAAATTGGATTCTAAAAAACTGATTGAGTTTGTTCATGATAGGCCTTTTAATGATAAAAGATATTTTTTGGATGATCAGAAGCTTAAGAAGCTTGGTTGGGAGGAGAGAACACCTTGGGAGGAAGGACTTAAGATGACAATTGATTGGTACAAAAATAATCCGGATTGGTGGGGAGATGTATCGACTGCTTTGAACCCGCATCCACGTTTCTCGGCGATCAATCTATCTGACGAAGCTCAATGGTCTTTTCAATATGGATACTCAAGGCTTTTGAGGTCATTTACTGATGTCGGTCGGAGGGAGCCGGGGCTGAAGTTTTTGATATATGGTAGGACAGGCTGGATTGGTGGATTGTTAGGGAAAATTTGTGATGAGGAGAGAATCTCTTGGGAGTATGGGAGAGGAAGATTACAAGATAGGAGATCAATTATGGAGGATATAAAGAGGGTTATGCCAACACATGTTTTGAATGCAGCTGGTGTGACCGGAAGGCCTAATGTTGATTGGTGTGAATCACATAAAGCTGAAACTATAAAGACTAATGTTGTAGGGACATTAACTTTGGCTGATGTTTGCAAAGAAAGTGATTTATATGTGATGAATTTTGCAACTGGTTGCATTTTTGAGTATGATAAAGAGCATCCTCTTGGATCAGGTATTGGATTCAAGGAAGAGGATAAGCCAAACTTCATTGGTTCCTTTTATTCAAAGACCAAGGCCATGGTAATATCTCTAAAATTTAAGTTACATCTTATTTATAGAAGTGTGTTATGTTGACACACAAATCTAGCATCAAATTTTCATAACAATTTAGATGGTTAACACAATTCACCTGTGGTTTATATTCAGTAGATGGTTAATGATTATAACAAGGCGTTGAAACTTATTAATCATTTAGTGAATACAATTAACCACGATTTTTCAAATGTTCAAGTATACATATAGACTCTTAATATTAATCATCCAAATTATGTTCAAATATACGTGATATTCATTAACCATGATTTGTGTTTAAATATACACTTGAAAATCGTGGTTAATGTCATTTAAAATCGTGGTTAGTTGTGTTCATTGTCTAATCCCTACAATTTTAGAAACTAAATTGGGGATTCACTATAAGAAACTAGGAAAATATAATCACATCATGCACATTTTCTTGCAATGTCAATATCATCTTAGAACATGAAACAAAACGCATGCAGGTGGAGGAGCTCCTAAAAGAATATGACAATGTTTGCACATTGAGAGTTAGAATGCCAATATCATCAGATCTTAGCAATCCAAGAAACTTCATAACAAAGATCAGTCGTTACAACAAAGTGGTAAACATACCTAATAGCATGACAGTGCTAGATGAACTCTTACCTATATCAATTGAGATGGCTAAGAGGAACTTAAAAGGGATATGGAATTTCACAAATCCAGGAGTCATAAGTCACAATGAGATATTAGAATTGTATAGGGATTACATTGATCCTTCATATAAATGGGAGAACTTTAATTTGGAGGAACAAGCAAAGGTGATTGTTGCACCAAGGAGCAACAATGAAATGGATGCTTCTAAGCTCAAAAATGAGTTTCCTGAGTTGTTGTCCATCAAAGATTCTGTTATCAAGTTTGTGTTTGAGCCTAACAAGAAAGCTTGAGGATCTTATAGTTTTTTCTTTTGAGGTTTCTCATGTGACTTGTGTATCTAAGTTTTGTTTGGAAGGCTGGTAATATGAATTCAAACATATATATAGATATATTTAATGTTCTTTTTTGCAATTTACATGGATACTATAATTTTGTTTTCTATTGTTATGTATTTTTATAAACATTTTGTAGTTTACAAGTTTATATGTAAGGAACATTATGGTATTTTGACAGTTGGATTGATTCAAGGGTGAGCTGTTTGTATGTATGTTTGAGAAGATAAGAATGGATTAATGATTATGTATGTTTTTGAGAAGATAAGAATGGATTAATGATAAAAAAAAAAAAGTTTAAATGATTCTATAGGTATGAACTACTTATTATGAGGAACAAAAACTATCTACAACAACCACAAGATCAAAACTTAAGAAGCACTGGTAAAAAATCTTACCTGAAAGGTCATGCTGCCACAAAATGCCGTAGAGAAATTTTCTTCCTTGTTTATGTGGAGAAATCTTCTCGTCTGTGGCTCTCCGGATGTAGCAGTCTCTATAAGAATTTTTACGTTAAGGCGAAATTGACATGATTTAGCACATTAAGAAATGTTATGCTCATCTGCTCGTTGCATCTTAAAGATTAACTCAAAGAATTGACTTACATCCACAATATTATGAGGAATATTGACGATGTTGCAATTCGCGTCAATCGTATAACTATTAGTCATAATAAGCAGTGTCACTGAGGGGAAAAATCTTAGGCAGTGTGAATGTAGGAATTGAAATATTATAGACGATTTGTGGAGGAGGGATATGGTATTTAAAACTTGTCATCTACTTTAAAAAAAATGTTTGGAACAGAGAACTTACAATAATAGAACACCACTTTCTCCAGAGACTAAGGAAGAAGACACGATGCTTATAAAACTCATGATTTTGTCACCCAAAAAAAAAAGATTATTGACATGAGATATTACAAGTGTCTAAAGCCTTTGAAGATGACCACAAATCCATTTTAAACATTTTTATGTACTTGATCTATAATTGTTATCACCATCAATATAATTGCTCATTGATACTGACCCGTCGAGCAGATTATCTGGATGAGTTGGAAAAGGAAAAAAAATTAATAGCTATGAGCATTAGGAGAAATCGAATGCTTATTGATTTACTTAGCAGCAAAAGATACCCATGTCTGAAAGTCATAATCAAATATTTTGTGGGTTTACATGTATATATATTTTATTTTTAATGCCTGAAAACTGCCCAAAAAAAAATCATAATAATGTTATGATTAATATAATATATGAAAAAAGAATAGCAACTCAAATTTCTTTATGGCTAAGCAGGAAAAAAAATCTTACAAAAGAATCAAGTTTTTCCTATAGCTAACTGGTCATTTATCAAGCTCACATGACCCAAAACTTGCTATCCCAGTATCCCTTTAAAAAAACAGTCAGTATCAAATTGATCTTGTAAAAACCACCACCTTGTGTTTTCATGTAGCAGGCTCTTCATTCATTGCTCTTCAAATATTGAGCAATCTGCTTTCTCATCTTTTCTTCAATGCATAGCTGCATCTTTATTTTCTTATGGCTTATAATTGTTGAACCATTACAGAAAGAAGCAAGTTGAAGGAAGATACTGTACAACTAAACTGAGTCTTTTTTTCAACTATCAGAGGAATATCCCCAATCTATATATGGCACCTCCTGTGCCGGGCTTAGGATTTTAAGGCCAATTAATTATACAAAAGCAACTCAGAGCATTACATAAATCAAGACCCTCAGACAACAAAGAAAGCAAGGAGAGCGTGCATTATGGTCCAATAAATTATAATTCCAAGCCGCAAGACTGGCTGTCTCATTAAAGTCCGATCACAAGAAACCCTGAAAAACATGAATGTGTGCCATTTAGCAAATTGAAAGAAATATTTAAAACCAAACAACGGAAGGGAAAAATAGACCTACCACAAGCCATCAATCAAGTCGGTCACTGGTCTTGTAAAACTTGGGACAATTTTGGATGATGCGAGTGATTTGAAACCATGAACTGCAAGAAAAAGTGGAGAAACTAAAAGTTAATAAAAGGAACCAGTGTTTGAGAGCACCAGAAGCCAACACACAGATTAAGTATTGCAAAATTACCCTTGTCATCATCTTCGTCTTCTATCCTACTGGTACTACCAGGGTCTTCATCAACAGCAATGGCAACATAATCACTATTGCCCTTGCGCAAACTTCGAACTTGAGGTGTAACAAAAGTCCCCGTTGTTGTCCAATCATTTATCTGTAAAATAAAATAAAATAAAATAAGAGCAAATAAATTCAATTCCTTAAAATGTTCAAATCCATCATAACTGTGTTTCTGTATAAAAAAATAAAATATCCAATATGAAGTCTTGGAGGAGAATAGGTAACACATCATATATTTCATTTCTTTTTTCTATTGAAGATCAGGTTCGAACATGATTTATATTTAATCTGGATTTTGGTATAAGAATTTTATACTAGTGCAAGACAACTGTTAAATAAAATAATTGACTTCCTTACCACTGGTTCTACCTCCACAATTTCTGAGCTAGTGCCAACCTCCTTTCCAGTTTCTTCCACACCATCAAGCAAATTCAATTGTGATTCTTTCTCATGCAAGGACTTCTCAAGAGTTTCTGTTTTGTGGTTCAACTCTACCACCTTATTCCTTTCTGCTTGCAACATTTCATCCTTGCTTTCTGCATCTTCCCTTAGATTCTCCAATTCTAATATTAGAGACATCAACTTCTTATGAAGTATTTCTTTGTACTCATGAACCTGAGTATCACTCTTCACATCAGGAGGCAAATCATCCATCCCATCTCGAGATACAATTGTGTCAACCCACTTAAAGAACTCAACGATCTCATCCAGACTTCTCTGGTTGCTCAGTTGTGATGCACGAAGATTTTCATTGGTGCATCTAGTAACCTCTTGCCTTAAGAAAGAAATTTCAGCATCTTTTTCTTGCAACTGGGACTGAAGCTTTTCCACCTCAGAAAGGAGATTTGCAGACAGTTGATGAAGCTCATCAAACTTGCTTACAGTTACGGAAAGCTTTTTCATAACCTTACCACGAGAAGATTCAAGGTTCTCAATCTCTTGATTCTTTTGTTGAACAGCCTTTTCAAGTTCAGCATTTTTCTTTGTCAGTTCTTCCATTTGCATCTCTTCCTCGTCAAGTGCATGCATTAGCGATTCAATTTCTGCAATAAATCATTAAGTTATAGAAATATTGTAAGTTTTAGCTAATAAAAGATATATTATATTACAAGTTCAATTCCTTAAAGACTTTAGGAATCATACAAAGCTCACCTTGGTCTTTGGCAGCCAGCAAACCACTATGAGATCTCACTTTATCCTCTAATTCAGCAGCAGCAGTCCCTTGCTTATCCTGCAGCTCCTTGATTATCTGCTCAAGTATCTTCTTTTCTCCCTCAATCACTTCCACCTGTTCTTTTAAATTATGTTCCTGTGTCCTAAGAGATTCAAGATCTTGAGAGTAACTGTTTGCAGCAGCTTCAGCATCCTTAATCTGTTTTACAAGGTCTGCACAAATCCTGTCTCTATGAACATCCTTCTCCTGAAGCTCCCTCTGTAAATTTGTTATAGTAGCCTTCATTTCCTTTTGATTAGCATCCAAAAATTCAGTTTTTATGCTACCAAACCCATTTGCTGCCAACACCAGTCTATCTGCCATGGTTTTAATACATTCCTCAGATATTTCCTCATCAAATGACAGTGTTTTCAAGTTAATCCCTAGATCTGAAAATTCAACCTTCTCTCCAACCAGTTCAGCTTTTCCGGTCTCAAGTGCAGTGAGAGAATTGATGCATGATTCATATAGGTGGGCAATGTTCCCGCGCAATGCAACAAGCTGCAGATCTCGTTTACTAACTTCTGTCTTCATCTTTTCACATGATTCTCTTTGGGAAGTAATTTCCCTCTGAACATTTGTCATTAGTTTCAACAAAGTTTTGTCTTGCTCCTGTGCCAAACTTGAGTGCATGTGTATTCTTTCCTTAAGAGAGCTGACCTCCACCATAAACTCTTGTAGCTTATGCCGAAATAGATGAAAACTGTCAATAATGGTATTATCATTGTAGTGGTCAATGGTGCCGAATTCTGACCAAGATTCTGCATACACAGAGCTCTTCTGAAGAAAAATCGCAAGTATTAGAAAGAAAAATAAGACATATAACACAAATAATATCAAGGTATATAATTATGCCGCACATGAAAATTAATACAGTGAAGACAAACTAGAAGCCACAATATTAAAGGAATAAAATTTGGCAATATAGACGTAAAATATTGGAAGTTTGCAAATGCAGAAGCAACATTCCATGTATACTATAAATATGTTCCACCTACAGTTACAGAGTTAAATGTCGAGAAAATGATGTACTTATAATAAAAAATAAAAAAATTCCAAAGTTTAATTTAGAAAAGCACATTCAAAAACAAATTTCATATTGTTAACAAAGTTAAGAAAAATGTTAACAAAATTAAGGAAAAAAAATCAAAAAAGAAGTGATTTAAAGTAGTGAGGAGATACCAATATGCAAGCCCAAAATTTAAAAACCAAACCAATTCTTCAGCAACAACTATCTCCATTGCTCAATTTGTTCGATGTTTGAAAAGTTAGCATTCATTTACAAAAACATTAATGGAAAGAAAAGGTCGCATACTACAATAAGGTTGAGGAAAAAGAAACTATAACAAAACACGAAATGATGATTTCGAGAATTAGTAAACTGTTCAATCCTCTGCATATCAGATGAGAAAACTCCCTTGAAATGCCATTTATAGAACATCAAACAAGGGACAAGGAGACAGCCTCGTCTAATATATAAACACAAAAGAACAACCTGGAAAATGATGAATTCAGCTAGAAGCCTAGAATCGGATATATCATATATGATCATTCAAATAGCACATAATGCATTCTCTTTCTGAAGTTCCTCCAAGGTGTGATGAGATAAAACCTCAACTGCTCAAGCTATGTGTATATGGTCATGAAAAATTATCTCATCCAAATCCTTAATGGGAAAAGGAAGACTTCTTTGTCCAACTTCCTTTCAAGCTCAATGCATATATCAATCTAACCAAAGCTACTCATCCCACCCCAAAACAAAATAGTATAAGAAATTAAACTAACGAATCATTGTCAAATATCAGCTGACTGCAGGCTATGTTCTATTATTGATTCTCATAATATGCCGCATGAATGACAGTTGATGCAGAATATAAAAAATAACAAAACTGAGTGCAACATATCATTGTAAGCAACTGGTAGATATGTGATAATATATATTACCTTATTATCTGATGACTTGTGTAAAGTACCATCATGTTCTTCTCTGAAAGATGAACCCATCACATTTGGAGTATTGTTTCCTTTCATACACGACTCAAGACCAGCTTCCACATTTCGAAAAGACTCCAAATCTGTGAAAAAAGTCTTAGCCAGTAAATTCTGAACCTCACCAAATCCTTTCCAGACTTGGATCATGCTAGATTTTAATTCCACGAGCTCGTAAAAATGGCTCTTTTTTTCTTCCTCATGTGATGTAGATAACTTTTCAAGATGTGAAAGAGCTTCCAGTTTGGCAGCCTCCGCTGAATCCCTTTCTCTTCTGAGATCCATAAGTTCATCAGCCACCTTAGCAAGCTCCTCCTGAAAACTATCATTCCTTTCTTGAACCTCATTCAACTCTGCCAACAAGAGCTCTGATGCTCTTTTAGATTTCCTGGTTTCTTGTTCTAAAGAAGCCACCGAATTATGCAGATCAGAGCACAGCTTTCCGACCCATTCCACCTTCTTCACCGGATCACTTATATGGCCTTCACCGCCAACATCAATCTCACCTAACTTGTTCAAAATCAGTTTCAAGGAATATTCTTTCTCCTGCAAATGGTGTTCATTTTCTTCCAAACGATGCTTCAGAAGAGAACTCTCAGATTCAAGAGCTTCTAATCTATCTGGGTAGGTTGACAACTGACTCAACTTCTGTTCAAGCTCTGCAATAGTGTGTTCCCGTTTGTTAATCTCAGATTTCAAGTGCTCCATCTCAACACTCATCTCTCCAATGGTTTGTTTTAGACTGTCTCTTTGTTGCACCAACGACTTCCCTTTCCTGACAGCAATATTTAATTTCTCTCTAGCAGAAGCTGATTTCTGCTCTTCCTGATTAAGAAGCTCTTGCAACTCCTCAATTCTTTTACTCAGAGCTTCAACTTCACCGGATAGTGATATTTGCTTTTCCAAAGTTCTCTCTCCCTCCTCTTTCAACTGCTCCAATTCGCTTAAAGCTGCCTCCAGATCGTTCTTGTATCTGTCAATATCTGCTTGTTCATTGTGAAGAGTAGGATCGTCTTTTTGTGAATGATGTCCTTCAAGTACAACATCAGACATGGGTTTTATTGATAAAAGACTAGCATGATTTTCTATAAGCTTTCTCAGCAACTCTTCCAAAGAATCAATATTTGAACCATCAGAAACCCGGTATTCTGTTTCAGATTCTGACAAGGTGTCACCAACTAAGTCTCGTAATTGTGTTATCTTGCCATCAATGGTGAAAATCTGTTCTTCAATTTCAGCCTTCCGCTTCAATTGATCCTTCAAACTAGCATGATTTTCAATAAGCTTTCTCAGCAATTCTTCC
>Ga0315915_1005863_pt1 | contig 15198 bp, 15 predicted proteins | sample MpolbnodulesMG_FD_207738 | JGI IMG/M metagenome (GOLD analysis project Ga0315915, IMG submission 207738) | Medicago polymorpha root nodule microbial communities from Los Angeles, California, United States - branched nodules | ecosystem: Host-associated > Plants > Roots > Nodule | place: USA... | reverse complement strand
ATGCTTTAATGATATCCCACTTCTCAATAAAGCTTGACTACGGATACTTTAAGAATAATTTCCTTATGTTTAACGGGGTCTCACAATTAAGTTATACTTAATTTTCCATTAAACAGACTAACTATTCTAGGGACTTTATTATTTTGAAACAAAACAAAATCAATAAAGAAATGCCTTATTATTTATATAGTCACAATATGTATTTATATCAATATCATGATACAAAGCCAAACTCAGTCAATATAGATTGGCTATTAGGGCTTACTCCAACAGTAAATGACTTACTCTTTTCAAAATTAACAAATTGACCAGAAGCATCAAAATAAAATTGAAAGACTCGCAGAAGGCAATGGATATTTTTCTTCGAACCAACACCACAAATGAAAACATCATCCGCATAAAGAATATGAGTCGGAAGCGACATACCCCTACAATAGGACATAGGCGGAAGGTTGTTAGAAATTCTTTCCATCTCAAGAGATCTACTAAGCACCTCCTCTGCAAGAACAAAAAGAAGGGGGGATAGGGGGTCCCCTTGACGCACACCTTGCTGACAAGGAAAATAACCAACGACATTACCATTAAATAAAATAGACAAGTGCGCTGAATGAAAAATTTCCATAATCCAAGTACAAAACAAATTTGAGAAACCAAACTGCCTCAAGACTTCCAATAAAAAATTCCAATCAAGTGTATCAAAGGCCTTGCGAATATCCACCTTAATGGCAATGTTACCACCAAATTGCTTCTTACTCAACAAGTTAATAACCTCAGAAGCCATAATGACACAATCTGAAATATTACGGTCTCTAACAAATCCTCTCTGCTGAGGTTAAATAATGCGCATACAAATAATAGCCACCCTCTATGCAATAATTTTAGTTACAATTTTGAATTGGAAATTCGCCAAAGCTATGCGACGTAGATCACCCATGGAGAAAGCCCTTGGAATTTTAGGAATAAGAACAATAATATTAGCATTCATACTCGGAGCAAGAATACCAGTGTAGAAGAATTCTTGGACCGAACTGACGACATCTGTTGCCACAATGTCCCAAAAAAACTGATAAAAATGGGCACCAAAACCATCGGGTCCAGGGGCACTATCCGCATTCAAATCAAACACCACATTTTTAATCTCATCAAGTAACGACATAGAAGTCAAAGCAACATTATCCTCCTCCGAGACTAACAACGGGACAACTCTCTCAACCAGGCCATTAGGAACACAGTTATTATTACCACAAAAAATATTCATAAAATAATTAACAACATGCGCCTCCATATCCTTTGTGTCTGTTATCCGGACATTACCCTCTTGAAGAAAAGTTATAGGCTTAACCAATGATTTTATTCTAGCCATTCTATGAAAGTATGTTGTTGATGACAGTCTGTCATTTCACATCTTTAGAGTCTTTTTATGATATTTTTGAGTTCACAAGCAAGCTTAAACAACAAAGAAAGCAAGAAAAATAGAAGATTTTGAAGAAAGAAAAATCGTGTCACGATTGTTGAAAGCGTGTCACGATTTAGAGCACAGGATGAGGTTCATTCGACATTGGTTAAAACGTGTCACGATGGCTATTTCGTGACACGGTTTTAGATACCCTAATTTGGAAGTGTTTACTTTTTGTGGTGTGAATTAAACAAAAGAGGAAAAGTGAGTCCAGGAAGCATACCATAGTGGCATATATTTTTGAGTTGATACACATAATACATGGAGGTGTCGCTAGCATTAAGAAAACTAATTGGGCTTTGACCAAAACATCATGATGTTGACTCAAGAGAACAAGCAACTAGGTCACTTGTGTGATATAAAAGGACAAGCTGCACATCACAAAATTCATTCACGCCAGGGAGAAAAGAGGATTGACGGGATCACGTTTTGGAAGAAAAAAACGCACGGATCCCGAGACAAGGAAAAGAGGCAGAAGACTAGCGCATGCACAAAGGACTAAGCATATCAAATTCAAGGAATTCTCATGATCCAAATCTGTAATTTCTTTTATTAAATATTGCTTAATCTTTTTATCATGAGTTGTTAAGTTTTTCTCGAGATTAGGTTTGAGATGATTCCTTGTTTGAAACATGTTGTTGTGAAACTCTATTTATTGTGAATGACAATCTAGTTTTTATTCAATTCAATTGTTCTTAATGCTTTTTATATCATGGTCAAATATAAACATGATTTAGTGAGAACGATTTCGACTTAGACCTAATCTAGACCACCTAAGGAATTAGGGGATGTAGTTTGAGAAGAGGGTTCTAACTCAAGGGATTGATTAGGACTAATTTGTTAACTATCGTGGAACTTGATTAGGGGAACATAGATGATTCGAAAGACCTAATCTCATCTCTCTTTATATTTTCCAAACAATCTTTATTTTTTGTTTATTTACATTTTATGCAATTTAACCTACTGCCTCAGACACTTATAAAATTTACACATTCTAGATATTAACTTTATTGCTAAGTTGAGATTAACACAGTCCTCGTGGATACAAACTTATTTTATTACTTCGATAGTTTTGGTACACTTGTCAATTGTCTATCAGTCGTGTTCCGGTCACCAAAAATAAAACTCTGATTCCTAGCCTTCTCTCGCCAAAACTGATCCTGACAATTCATAGCTCTTGTCAAGGTCAGTTGCGCTTGCAACTCTTGAGCATGTAAATCCGCATCCAAACCCTCAACATCAATCAAGGCCTGGAGGCGCTCAACCTCATCAGCCGCCAACTTAACTTGCCTTTGAACATCACCAAAAACATACTTGTTCCAAACCTTGAACGCATCTTTTACCCTTCGCAATTTTGTCTGTAAACGATGCATTCCTGAACCAACAACCTTTTTTTTTTCAAAACATTCAACAACAGAGGTCGGCATTCAACATGTGTGGTCCATGTTTTAAAAAATTTAAATGAAGCGGTCCTACAGACAAAAGAAAAATCGGAATGCACCATAAGAGGATGATGATCCTAATGTGTCCTCAACAAGGCCGTACAAGATGTAATACCCCAAAAATCAGTCCAAGCATCGTTACAAATAGCACGATCAAGACGGAAAAAAACAGACGCGGAATCTAACCTGCCATTATTCCAAGTGTATTGCACACCATTAGTATTCAAATGCAGCAGAAGGTTAGCATTAGTCCAAGAAAGAAAATCCGTGCAAGAAATAGAAGGCGGAAGACGACGACCCCTTGTCTCATGAGCACCTAACACCACATTAAAATCCCCCGGAAAGATCCACAGAGCGAAATAATTATTCTGAAGCAAAGTCAAGTCTGCCCAAAGTTCTCTTCGCAATATATATGAAGTGCTAGCATAAACTCCAACAATATAAACTCTAGTTCCCTTACAAACATGCTCCAGCACCAGACACTGAGATGATGCAAAAATAACTGTAAAAGTAACATCGGGACCCCAAACTGCCCAAAGATTAGGAAGCATGAGTTCTCTTTTATTAACATAAAATTGAGTAACATTAATATTTCTCCAGAACCAAATAGGAATAGAATCATGAGACACCATAGGTTCAACAATAAAAAGCAATGAAGGTTTCTATTGTTCTTTTATTCTTCTTGTTCTTTACAATTCTGTACTTTTACTTTCAACCATTTATCTTCATGTCTTTCTACTCTTTTAATTTTAATTCTTCTTCTACCATGACCATGTGTGAGTAGAACTCTAGGTCTTGGGATTGTTGGATGAGTCTAATGACTTAAATCCCATCAATCCAAACCTAGAACCCTAATCTTATGTTGGTTTATTTCTAATCTAATCACATCATTTTTAAACTCAGTAATAAGTATTGAGTGATGGATCGAACGAAGAAGTTCAATACTTATTATTTCATCATCTCAAATATCAAGCGATGGATCGAAAGAAGAAGTTTGATATTGAAACAAATGTGATTAGACAAGACAAAACTTGATGGGAACACCCCAGATGAATAGTTTTGTGGAGTCTTAAGGCCATAAGTTTCGTTTTTAACGGGTTTCAATAACAATCAACCGTGTGACAACCATGGTTGTTATTGAAATACATTCACGGAGACTGAAGGGAGATATGAATTACCTTAGAGAAACTTGTCTTTAGAAAATAAATCTAACGTAAGAGGAAAATATAGGTTTGGATTGAAAGTGATTTGTCATTACGACGAACCAATAATCCCAAGCCGTTTTTAAATTCTGAATTTTAAAACCGTTAATCTGTTAAACCCTTAAATCTTGATTGTTTCGGCTAATCATCATTGAAAAGTGAAGTGGTAATTACAAGTAACTCCCTGTGGATCGATACTCTTATATTACCTTGATAGAACCCAGTGGATCTGTTAAAAGCCTTATGCATTCTTTTGAAAAAATCATCATTTAATGAACTATATTATTCTGGAATTTAGAATTAAATATCAATCCATAAATTTAAAACTATTTTATGATGTTAACAATTTATGAGATACTGAAAAAGATTTTTGATTTTTCTGTCGAAGAAAAACACTAGAGATAAAATCAAATCAACCCAAGTTCTGCCTGCACCAAATGCTGCTTTTCACTTCATCTTCTTCTTTTCCAACGGTTACTCTTTCTTCCGCTACAAAACCACTACCCTCTAAAACCCTTATCCTACGCACATCCTTCCTTATCCTGCGCCACTATCTCCGATGCCAACTTTCTTCTTCTTCTTCTTCTTTCCACTTTGCGAAGCCCATTTCCAGAACAACCCTCACGTGCATTCTCGGAGACTCACAGAAGCACGTGTACCCTGACCCAATTCCCGAATTTGCAGAATTTGAGACTCAAAAGTTCAAAGTTGAACTGTTACAGAAGCTTTCGGAGGATGTACATGTGTTTGGTGATGAACTTGATGCGGTTGTTCACGTTTGTGCTCAGGTTAATATCGTTTTTTCATTTTTCTTTCTAAGAACAAAACTTTGTGGGTTTCTTTGAAAAATATGCTTGCATTGTAATGTTCTAGTTGAGTGCTAGATGCTTGAGAAAAAACTTGAACCAAATTTGTGATTGATTCATTGGAAATATTATTAGAAAAAAGGTTAAATATGTTGTTTTTCGCTATAAATCAATGACACGGACAACAGACACATCAACACTGGTAAAAATTTGAAAAATGAGTTAATTGAACGCAATCACATGCGTCATTGTCTTGTCGGACACCAATACGTCTCGGTGCTACATAGGTTATTAACTATAATTATCTCAAATTTGATTTTAGTATCAGTAGTCACTTTTTTCGGGGAGGTAAATTACAAGAATGCATGCATCTAGTCCTGTTTAGGGTTTAAAAATATGTAGTTTTGTAATCTGTACGGATTAATAAACGGATAGATGGACACTAATAGGGGATGAGTTTAGCAGACGAGACTAGTCTCTCACAACTGGTGAACTAAACTTAAAATTTGAGCTAGGAGAGGTGTTCATATTTAATGTTTATCAATGGACTAAAAACAAATAAAAAACGTTAATTTTATAGAGATGAAAAATATAGGGTTAGAGATGCTTTTGCCCCCTGCGACTTGGGTGAATTATGGTTTTCCCCTTGTAATTTTTTTGTTGTAATTCCACCCTTGTAATTCAAAGATTCATTGCTTTTACACCTTCAAGGCATTAAATTATGAGATTAAGGGTACTTTCGCCCCATGCCACATCATCTGTTTTGTACAGTTGGATGCCTCAAAGGTCTAAAAGCAAATAATTTTTGAAATACAAGATTGTAATCCTAAAAAAAATAAATAAAATACAGTGGATAAATCAAAATGCGCTCAAATGGTAGAAGAGAAATACCTGTTGGGCACATCCCCAAATCAAAAGCATTTGGACACACATAAATAATAAAATTTAAAAGAGAAATAATTTTTGTTTTGGTACAAAAAGAGAAATAATTTAGTCACATCACTTAATATTATTTCTCTTTTAAACTTTATCATTCATGTGTGTGCGCCCAAATAATTTTATTTGGGTTGTGTCTACGCAAGAGTTGCTCATGGCAGGGGCAGAGGTGCATTTAACCCAAAAATATACTTAATCATAAAAATAGTACGATTCAATTATGTAGCGCATGTGTGCAACTTTGTTGTTTTCTGTTTGGTCCATTTGAAGATACTGGTTATATGATTCAACATTGTAGAGTCAATGATTGGGGTTTTAGATTTTAAGTAAGATTTGATTGTGACAGTTCTATAATAAAGTTGCTTACAGCTTACTTATTCAAATCCGGCTGAAATCTAGTCTTTAATATTTAAATGTCTTCACTTTTCGTTTTCATAGCAGTTGTGATGTCAATATCTTGTGATGTTTACACATTCACCTGTATAAGTACTATTTTATTGAAAGTGTAACTGTTTAAATAATCTATGCATTTAATGCCATTGCTTTCAGTAAACTATTTTAGGACATCATATATAGTGTAAACTGTTGAGGGCGGCTTGGCGCAACGGTAAAGTTGTTGTCTCGTGATTGAAATGTCATGGGTTCAAGTCTTAGAAAGAGCCTCTTGTGTAAAAAAATCAGGGTAAAGCTGCGTACAATACACCAATTGGTGGGACCCCTCCGGACCCTGCGTATGCGGGAGCTTTAGATCATCAGGTTGCCTTTTTTATATATAGATACACAAAAGTCAATTAGTTTCTCTATCTCCCTTTAAATGTGAGGCTATTTGTCCAGCCCTCAAATTAGATTTAGTTGCACGTTGAACACTTTGTTTTGACTATGACTTATATTCACTGCATTGTATTTTGTAACCTTGAGAATTACATTATCGAAAAACTATAACAACCACTCTCCTTTCAAAGACTTAGGCACAACTGGCTGAACTCCGTGATCAATAGTTTGTGTTTTTGTGTGCGTTTATTTATCTGTTCTCTTTAAATCGGATTTACTCTCCGAACACTTTGCATTAATTTTATCAATCAACATAAAAGTGTGCAATAACTATCACTATTGTAGATAATATACGACTTTCTTTATAATTTATATACATTTTTGCTGGAAATCAGTTGACAATTTGACTCAGTATGCATCTGACTACTCTTGTGTTCTTCCTTATCTTTCTCTGTGTGTACAATCGGGCTATAAACAAAAGAAAATAGGTCTACACTTTCATGTTTTACGCATTGAACATGAGAAAAGTTTTTGTTGATTAAAACAATAAATTACTGCAGTGTTAGTAATGTATTGTAGTGTATACAGTAAAAGATGAAGCCTTGAGACTGAGTAACCGATATGTGTTCTACGGTAGACCAATACTTGAAAGTCACTGAAAACTTTGGCACGACAGTCACCACATTTGAGTAGAAGTTTAGGGTCTTCCACGTCCTTACGGCTGAGACAGTCATCTAATTGGTGTTGTTTTGAGAAAAACAAAAGAACACAAACATAAGTTGAGTTTTGAATACTAATTTCTGTTTCCGAATCAACACCGATTGGGTCATTATCTTAGTCGTGAGGGCGATTAATGCTATGATTTTGTACTTCCGAGGAGTGTTCATCGGTTGTTGTTGGAGTTTCAAACCACTTAAGCATTGATCCACACAGTAGATCATATGAAATCTTTTCTACTCTAGACATCGCGTGTATTCCCTTTGAATCAAATAGTCTTTTTGTGAAAATAAGCAAATATATAAAAGACAAAATCGTTTGCTGCATTTGTTTTTTCCATCAAAGAACTGCGCCGTGTTTATCACCTGCAAACTAACAACGAAGTTGAAAGATATACACTTAATACTCTGATAATAGTTATTGTGTTTGTAGCCATTAAATGATACTATTTGATAGCAGCACTGACTTAATCAGTTTCATAAGAATTCACCTTGCTTGCAAGTTAATGTTAAGGGCATTCTTATTGATTGATTATTGATATGTCAGGTCTGTGCAAGTTTTTATTGGCTACTTGCATGTTTATGGTTATGACTTCATGGGGTACTTGTTTGAAGAGAAAGAACTGGTTTTATTTTATGTCTCTTCTTTATTTTGTTGTTAGCACAAGCAAGTAAAAATGCATTATCTTATTTCTGTGATTGATCTCCAGTAACTAGTGATGAATGTTTCCCAAGTCATTATGGTTCCAAACTCTTTAAAATCAGGTAGATAAGTGTCAAATTCCTTCATAATATTGACTGCCGCTATCCGCTACAATTGCAGAATAGAACCAAGGACCAACTCTTGAGACATGGGAAAGTCAAAATTAACCAGAATATTTATTACCTTCTGCTATAAAGAAACTTCTTTCCTTTCTTTTCTAACCTGAACTAGAATGATGCAATTATTAACCAAAGAGGAACAAACAGAAAACTCAGCACAATTTTATAGGCACCCTATATCAGATTATTTTGTAGTTTTCTGACAGATTTGGCACAAAACAGACCATGTTTTGACATGCAACCTATATTTGATGCTTCAGACTTTAATCTATTGTGTGCATGTTTGAATTGGTGGTGAATTCGAAAGAATCATGGTGCCGCCACCCCGATTTTTGCAAAAATTACACTTTGGAACTTCAACAAAGCCCCTGGTGGTAACCATGAATTTGTCAAATTCACCGTGATTCAAACTATATTTTACTTTGAACTAATGATTAAATGAGTCGTAATAGTAACCATTCTTTGATGGAAAACAGATATTTAGTGAGTTTTTGCACAAGGAGTATGGAGGTCCTGGGACAGTGCTGGTGACACCATTCACAGATATGTTTGTAGCTTTAAAGAAGAAAAAATTACCAGGAGCACCTCTGGCAGCCAGAGCATCACTATTATGGGCACAAAATTATGTTGATGAAGATTGGGAAATTTGGAACTCAAAACTGAAATGACTTGTACTTTTACATTTTTCTCTCTTTTACAATGTAAAGATTTATCATTTTCTTGTAACATTTTTGTATGCTTTAAATAAAAAGAACTTCTAGTAGATTTTGATTTTGCATTCACTATTTTTTTCCTTTCTTTCTTTTTGGTGCTATACAAACTTTGTTGTAACTGAACACGGTTACTGAGATTGTGACTGTAATGGAAGAGAAATGAATAATTTGAGCCTCTGTTGAACTTCCTTTCCTATGCATGTATCAGGAGTTCAACCTGGAGGAGCATCCGACACAAGAGGCAATGAATAACGTTCTGAGACACGGTAGTACATTTCACAAGGTATACCACCACTCAACCGGAAAACTCTGAGATGCTTTGTAAAGACGGGCGCCATGATTTTGGTCTCGGAGCAGCAGGATTTACTGATACTACCCTTAGCCTCTGTCTGTCTACTCTCATTGCCTGAAATTTGTTATGTAGTTATACCATCAGTTCTCATTAATCATGTTGACACAGACACAAAACTACAAAGAAATTTTGTACATAGTTATCAAATCCTGGTCTGATAATAGTTTATATTTCTCTCGTTATTCGTGGAATAGTACTTTACCAAAACGAAAAACCAAAAATGACAGATGAAGATCTAAAAGAAACACACCTGATACATCTTTCCTGTGTCCAACATCCCTTCACTCTCACAAGCTGAATTTTCCTTTTCCAGATGCATCATTTCCACATGCTCCACTGTCTTTCCCCGTGCCTTCCTCTTCTTTGCTTTCAGTACCTTCTCAACCTCTTCCAACCAAAACACGCAACAAATTTTCAGAAACGCAGACCAACACAACAACACTGTAAACATAAAATAAAAAATACAAGGAGAAAACAAACACAGACCATTGAAAACAAAGAAACTACCTTGAGTTGTGATGAGCCTATAAGCATGTCCTAAAGTGAGAGTGTCATCAGGCTTAAGCAACTTAACACGAGTGAAAAGCACAGGCTTCTTCTCCTCATTATTACTATTCTCTCCTTCTTGTTCTTGAGGCAATGGCATGATGAGTGACACATAATAACCAGGATTTGCTCTCATGACATAACTTGCACTCACTGACCAATACAATCTCTCAATCTTCCCACTAGGGTGTTGGATCACTAGTGCAGCAGCATCTATGGTTTGACAATTCCCCATTTCTCACTCTCTTTCACAACCTCAACAATAAATGAAATTGTGCACTAATGAAAATGGGTATATATTTTTTTTCTTCCTTATTAGCAACCCATAGGGTCTTCCTTTTTAAGAAGGGCTACTCAACTAACTTATGGTTGTTATGAAAGTCAATTTAAAGCCAAGTTTACATCAATATAGGTGGTGTATAGAAGAATTATTGATTGGGGACCGTGTGCTAATAATTAATATCAAATCTAGTAAAATAATGTAACAAGTTATGTGATACTATTTTGTTTGTATATTTTTATTTTATTATTTTAGTATATGTTTGAGGATGATGACTAATCGGAACCGGCATAGGCCTATGAATAGGGTGTAAGTGCCACGTGGAGAGATGAGAAAGCTGAGAACATTGGAAGGATTCAGTGGCCGATGTTGAGGGGGTCAAGGATTTTTAGTTTAGATGTAAGTTAAGGTATGGATTGTTGTTGTAACAATAACTTCTTGTTAACAAAAGACAAATTAATCACTAATTATAAAATTGTTTTAGGTGGAAACTGACCCATTGAAAAGGACACTGACTTATTCTGGATTAAAGAATTGTAGTTAGATTTAAGGGTTAATACCCCTTTTAGTCCCTGTAATATGAGCGAGTTTCAGTTTTAGTCCCTATAAAAAAAAGTTTAGATTATGTCCCTGTCATGTCAGATTCTTCCACTATTGGTCCCTCATTTGAACTTGTCAGCAGAATCCGCTGACGTGTCATGCTGACTGGGAAATTATTTTTGTTTTCATTTTTTTTAAATTAAAAACAGTTGCCACTTGGATAAATAATTTTATTTACAAAATTAATTATTATTTCAAAATTAAAAATTAAAATTATAAATTGGATGTCAAAACCCTAGATTCAATTTTAGTCCCTTCAAATTTCATCTTCTTCTCATTCTCTATTGTTCTTCCGAAAAACTGCAAAACCCAAAAACATGAATCAAAGAAGAAGGCGTAGCAACGTTTGGAACTCGATTGAAGAAAGAAAACCAAGTTTCAGACTTTCGATTTTGGTTTGGAAATCAACGGTCAAGATTCGTTTCCATCCTTAAATCGACGGTCACGAATCACTTCGAAAGGGAAAACGAACGATGAAGATTGAAGGTACGTTTCTTCCCACGCTTTTGATTTTCGAAAAAACGGTCATGATTCATGCATATTTCCTAGTTTGTTAGCTTTTATTCTTGTTTTTTTAGGGTTTTTGAACAAACATTAATATACGCATACGCTCTTCTCATTTACAGGTATGGGACTATTCAATGTTGTTTTTCACCATGATGGTGAGTTTGTAAAAGAAGACACAATGTTTTACAGGGGTGGGATGGAAATTGTGATTACTGGGCAAGACTCAGCACATGGTCGTATTTTGAAGCTGTGAATTTGCTGAAGGAATGGAAGTATGATAAATCGACCTTTAGGTTGTGGAGGAAGATAGAGGGAGTTGATGAGGGTTTCAAGCATGTCTTACTTGATGGTGATATTAAAGTTGTTGGGATACAAGCAATGAACACAGGAACGGATGGACACATGTATGTTGAGCACAATGTGAGTAGTAACTGTGAGTATGTATTTGAACCTAAGTGCATTGAATTGATGGGATCTGAAGATGATGGTGATGATAACAGCAGTGAGGATGAAGCTAGAGGGGTAAGGTTGGATGATAGTGAAGAGGAAAGGGCATTGGGGTTGGATGATGGTTTTGGTGTTTTTGAAGTTGAGCAACCTGCAAATGGAAGCAATAGGGTGGAGATAGGAGGCCAATCTTTTAGGTTGAAGACTGTTGCTAACAAGTCTCCAGGCAAGAAAGGTGGTGCTGATAAGTTGAAAGGGAAGATGAAAGTGAAAGTTCCAGTTTCTATGCCACGTGGTTCTACAAGTGTGCTTGATCCAGAAGATGAGTAAGTGTCTGATGAATGGGGCAGCTCTGACCCTGATGCTTCAAATTATGAAAAGGGTTCAAAGTATGTGAAATATAGGAAGGAGCAGTTGGGCAAGAGTTATGAGTTCAGGTTGGGTATGGAGTTTAACTCTCTGGATGATTTTAAGGATGCCATTGTGGAATGGAATGTATTAAATGGGCACCACATCAAGTTTGTTAAAAATGATAAAATAAGGGTGAGGGCAGTATGTAGGGAAAAATGCGGGTTTTTGGCTTTTTGTAGTAAAGTGGGTGACAGACACACATACCAACTTAAAACATACAACAAAGACCACACGTGTGCAAGAGTAACTAAAAACAAGTCTGTCTCATCCAAGTGGGTTGCCAAAGATGTCATTAAAAAACTACATTCTGATAAGAAGATAAACATCCATACCATTATGAATGATATGAGGAGAGAGCATGCAGTGGGAATAACTAAAGGCAGGGCATGGAAGGCAAAGCAAATTGCAAAAGCAGTGGTTGAAGGTGATGCATCAAGACAGTACTCTATGTTGTGGAGGTATGCTGCAGAGTTGAAAAGAGTTTGTGCACGAAACAATTGCAAAATTAACATGGAGAGGCCAGCCCCTACACTGCAACCAAGGTTTAGTCGTTTCTACTTCTGCTTTGATGGGTGTAAATAGGGATTCACTACTGCATGAAGACCATTTATTAGTGTTGATGGGTGTCACCTGAAGACAAAATATAGAGATCAATTGTTGGTGGATGTAGGGAGAGATCCAAATGATCAATATTTTCCTTTAGCTTTTGGTGTTGTTGAGACAGAAACAAAGGATTCATGGAGTTGGTTTCTTCAATTGCTGCTAGAGGATGTAGGACAAGACAAAAGATATGTCTTTATCTCAGACCAACAAAAGGTATTAATTTCTATAGCTTTGATTATAGATCTATGCTTCAATATAGTAGATCTGTGAGTATGCTTCTTTTCTTGTATGCTTTATGTAGTAATAGAATAGATCTGTGATGAATTTAGTAGATCTTTGATATAGTAGATCTGTGTATTGCAGGGACTCATTCAAGTGCTTGAAGAAAAATCTCAAACCATTGACCATAGGTTGTGCTTAAGGCATTTGTATGCTAATTTTAAGAAGAGGTTTGGAGGAGGAACATTGATTAGAGACTTGATGATGGGTGCTGCCAATGCTACATATTACCAAGGCTGGGAGCAGAAGATGAATGAGCTTAAGAATGTAGACAAAGATGCATGGGAATGGTTGATGCAGCATCCAACTAAAGGTTGGTGTAAACATGCTTTCAGTTTTTATCCCAAATGTGATGTGATAATGAATAACATTAGTGAGTCTTTTAATAGCACAATCCTAGTTTCTAGGGACCAACCTGTTCTAACTATGTGTGAATGGATAAGAAACTATCTAATGAATAGGATGGCAACTGCTTGTAGTAAACTTGATAGGTGGCAACATAATGTAATGCCAAATCCTAGAAGAAGGCTAGATAGGAAAGTAGAATTTAGTGCTCATTGGGTACCAACCTAGAGTATAGATGAGCAATACCAAGCCAATCATACCTTTAATGGTCAAGGTTTCATTGTTGATGTTGCTAAGAGACTATGTTCATGTAACTTTTGGGAGCTAGTTGGAATTCCTTGCAGGCATGATGTGACTGCACTTGGGTATAAACAAATGAATCCTGAAAACTATGTTGATAACTGTTACACAAGAAAGACATATGCACTCTGCTATAGTTTTAATGTTTCTCCTATCAATGGGGAAGAAATGTGGCCACATGTGGAAGTTGAAGACATGCTCCCTCCTGAGTTTAAAAAGGGTCCAGGTAGACCTAAAAAACTAAGGTTCAAGGAACTTGGTGAAGGTGATGGAAGATTTAGGAGGCCAGGAGTAGCTTATAGGTGCACTGCTTGTGACAAATTTGGGCATAATGCTAGGAGATGTAAAGAAAACCCGAACCCAACTGCAATGAAAAGAAAGGTGTATGCATATGTTTACAATTTCACTTAACTTTACTATATACATGTTCTGATTTGACTGACTATATATTCATGATTTTTATTCATGATTTGTTTAGAGAAAACCTGCTAAAAATGCCACTGCAACTGAAAATGATGTTTCTGAAGCAGAAGAAACTGGTGCTGCAGAAGAAAATGTTGTTGGTGCTACAGATGCTACATTTGATGATGGTGCATTTTTTTGATCAAGTAATTATCAACAATGCTGATCAACTAGATGTTGTTGTCACCAATGTTGTGTCCCAGCCAAGTAATGCTTCTCAGTGAAGCAGTGTGTCTCAGCCAAGCAATGTGTATCAGTCAAGCAATGTGTCGAATCAAACAAAGCAGCCAAAGCCAAAACAAACCAAGCATCCCAAGCAGCCAAAGGCAATGTTAGTTCCACAACCAAATCCTGCTGCTATGTCAGCTCCAAAGGTGCCAAAGGCTATGTCAGTTCCAAAGCCAAAGCCTGCTGCTATGTCAGTTCCTAACCCAAAGCCAAAGCCTGCTAACACAGTGAAATCTCCCCCCTTGAAGAAAAGATGCAGTGAGAGATTGAAGACAGTGAAGAGGCTTAAGAATATTGATGGACCTGGATGTTCTGCTGATCAACCTATGACAATTGATAATGAGGAAGAAACTGGTGTTATGACCCAAGAGAGTGTTGTTGTTGTTCCTGCTAAAGTACCTGTTGTTGCTAGACTTGGTGCCTGCCTTAACTTGATGAAGCCTTGGGGAGAACTATCTACAAGATCTACACAGTAGTTGTATTGACTGTGATTTTCTTTTTGATCTTTCACTTTTGGTCTGACTTATGCACTAGATGTGCTACTATGTAGTTGTTTTTTAGTCTGTCATATGCACTTGGTGTGCACTATGTTTTGGAACTAGATGCTTGCATTTTAATTTATGTTTTATGCTACATTACGTGCACTTGATGTGCTTTAATTTGTAATGAGACATATGCACATAATGTGCTTTATTATGCTATAACTATGTTTGTTATGTTTATTTGAAACAAGTTGAATTAGCAATGACACTTTTCTTCAAATTCATATATAACTAAGAAAATACAAAGCACCATACAAATGGAGAAATTTAAGGCATTATGTAGACAAAATACATAATCAGTTCATTTATAATCAGTGATACAAAGCATCATACATAATTAGAAATTTTAGGCATTACATAGACATCAAATTTGTTCCAACAATTGAACCAAAATACAACCTCTGAACAACAAAACAGTAGAACCAACATATA
>Ga0315915_1005860_pt1 | contig 15202 bp, 3 predicted proteins | sample MpolbnodulesMG_FD_207738 | JGI IMG/M metagenome (GOLD analysis project Ga0315915, IMG submission 207738) | Medicago polymorpha root nodule microbial communities from Los Angeles, California, United States - branched nodules | ecosystem: Host-associated > Plants > Roots > Nodule | place: USA... | reverse complement strand
AAAATGAGGTATTTTAAAGTACCTCTCTGCCGAAATTTCGTCTGAAACAACGAAAATTTTCGACTTTAAAACTACGAATAAAATGGGTAAAAATAGAGAAAAGTGGTCAAAATTTGGGGTATGACACACCTTATAAGTAAGAGGACCCTTAAACCCATAACCTTAAGGTTATGGGTAAGAGTGTAGTGTCTCTCTAACTTGTGTGGTTGTTCAAACCTAGATGTGGACGGTCCCCCAAAAGCTCCCTTAACTGACCCAACAAATAGGACCTCCAAACCATGATTTGCTTGAATTAGCTAAGGAACAAGCATATCTACATTAAGTTTAAACAAGTTTTGAGGAAACCAACAAATCTTCATAGTTAATGTCGAGCTAAAAGAGCATTTGATGTGAGTGAATGTCATTACGACAATACTTTCAAACATTAAGATAGTACTTTCATCTTGTCGTATTCAAGTTGGAACAGCTCGATCTTTACCTCCCAACTTTATGGCAGTTCTGAGTTGGTTATGAGAATTGTATGTTAGTTTACTCTTAAGGTCAAAAGAACTCTTTCTAAGTTTAGTTTTTGGTAATCAGTTCATAAAAGGATTAGAATATTTCTCTCCACCAAAGGTTTTCTCTCCTTTTCTCTCATTTCTCATTCATGGATAATGCAATCTATAAACTCCAATAACTATAACAACTTTTAAAGTCACACACGTGATGATAAGTTGTGATATGCTGAAAGTGTAAAACATTTTACATTGACATTGCATGAAAATTAAACTCAAATAAAAAAGCAACAAACAATTCAATACAAATAAAATTTGTTAAGAGTCTTGGAATCGAAGGGAGAAGGATCATAAATGTAAGCAAGATAGAGAGCATATGTGTATTCAAGATAAGAATACTCATAATAATTCATAGCTGAATGAATATATTGATAAAATAATGTGAAATGAGTATATGTATGGTCTTATTTATAGACCTCAATTATACTGACTAGTGTGGTTAACTAACTAACTAGAGTGAGTAATTGACTCTAATTAACTCTAACCACGTTAACTAACTTAACATAACTTCCAACTATTTTAACCATTTGGGAGTAACTAACTTCACATAACTATTTTAACTAACAAGAGTGAGTAACTAACTCTAACTCATCATTTGAGTTTGGAATAGAATGAAAGTTCGTGTTGAAGAAACTAAGTAAAATGGGGGGTAAAACTAGCAAATGACAAAAAAAATATGAAAGGATGACATAGAAGGCCCAGATTGTAGCCTAACAAAGTTGATGATAATTTGAGTTGAGGCTCTATGTAACAAAACAACACAACACCTCCGAGTCTTCTTCTTTGTAGTTTCTGAGTTGCAGCTTCACGATTCTGAATCATGGTTGTGCAATAATATAATTAGATGAATAAATAGACAAAACACGACACATGAATAAAGCATGCATAATAATATAACTAGCAACAATGTATTAGGGTCGGACCAGAAAACATGGTCGATGCAATTTAATCAAATTAACAAAGTAACAATCAAACAATTAACATATAGAAATAAGGTTGAAGCGCATCGGAAATGAGAAATAGGAGACAACAAGACAACGACTGGAAAGAAGAACAGTGGAAGGCAGAGAGACAGGGTGAGAAGATGTGGAATACAGAGAGACGTCGTGAAAAGAAAAAAAAAGAAGGAGAAGAATTAGGGCGGGAGTGAATTCTGATTGAGGGGGGAGAGAAAATTGAATGACACATGATAATGTCACGTGACTCACTTAAGTGTTGATTTTACCTCAATCATTCCTTTTAATATGAAGGCTCGCATTCATTCTCGTCATTCTCATATGATACTCTCTCTCTCTCTCTCTCTGTACACACAAACACACATTCAACAATCAAGTGGCCCTCCTCAACACAAGATGTGCATAAATAGAACACTAAGAGTTAACAATATTACAACACATGAAAACAAAGCGTTGAAAAAGGCAACACCTGATAGATTGCCCGATGTGCAAAATAGGAATCCAAAAAGTTAGCACCTTAACTCGATCCAACATCATGGTCGTAGTTTCATCATTTTGTAGAAAAACAATGTGCATTTCACTAATGTCAAATTACCCAAATTGTAGCTAACCACACAATATGCATCGAAGACCTTATATTCTTAGAGTATCCACACAAAGAAGAAAAATACAAAACATGATCAGAGAATTGGAAGGGAGACATGGAAAGAATACCCATCCATTGCCTAATTAAGCTCCCAAAGCTGCCAAAAATATGACACCCGAAAAACAAATGATCTATAGATTCAACACCCACACCCAGTAACATAGGCATTCAAGTTCAATTGAATTATACCACGCTGAACCAAATTGTCCTTAGTTGGAATGTGATTCCTGAATAGATGTTAAGAGAAAATAGATAATGTTAATGGTAGCATTTTATTCCAGATAATATTTTGAAAGTCATTACAATAATTCTGGTATGTCACCATCAAAAACTGATACACGCATATGACAGTATAGCCTTTATTAAGTGATAATTGCCACTTCAAATAATCACTCACACCATCATGCAAAACAATGTTAGATAATAACTCATTGCACTCCCTCCATAATTCCTCTTCCCAAGCAAACAACCGTCGATGCCACTTCTAACCCTCCCCACTTAAGCTCTAATCTAAAGTAGTCATATTAGCGACTGCTACATCCTTATTTTCTACCAAATCAAACAACCTCATATATCTATCACAAAACGCCTCTCCCTCCAACCATCCATCTGTCCAAAACCAAGAATTCACCCCATCACCCACAACCCGCACTAAAGTATTGTCAAACCACCTACCCCTTATAAACCATCCCCCCGCCTAACAACTTGCAACTGATTCCACCACATTGATCCTACAAAATCGGCCTCTCTCATCATTCCTCTCTCTAAACAATATCTTGCTGCAAGAACCTTGAACCACAAACTATCCTTCCCAACATGCATCATCCAACACCACTTTCTTAACAAAGCCAAATTAAATTCCCTAATTCTTCTAACCCCCAAACCTCTGTTCTTATTTTCTAATTGTTTGTCGGTGTTTTTGGTAAACTACATGGCTAGTTCTGATTATTACAAGCAGGATCAAACCATAAATCCTAGGACATGTTGCGCAATCTTTTTCCAGAAAACACACGGGTGTTCATCATACTCATAGGTTGCTTTATGAATACAACGGTTTTTGCATGAAAGTAGATGTCTTTCGACGAAAAGAAGTAAAGAAAAATTGCAAGTAAAATACTTGAAAGTAAAGGAAATGCACGTAAAAAAGGGTTAAAAGTTCAAACACAAAAACTTAAAGAAATTTAAATTGCATTGCATTTAAATGTAAAGGTAATTCGACAAATTAATTTACATACATTCTGTATGACTCTTTTTTCTAGACGTCGGTACTTTGACTGCTAGAATTTTATAAATGATTTGCGACTCGTTTTCCCTATAAAAAATTGTTATTTATACATAGAAGAAATTACTGCAAAAAGTTAAACTGCCACGAGCTGCACTTCTTCCATCGAAAACTGCATATCCCCCAGGTCACAATAGGAAATTGCTACTTTTGAATTTGAATTATTTCCCTTCGACAACAACTGCTTGGCTTCGACCAAACTTCTCTCTGAATCACCTCTTGTCGAATTCCACATCTATTGAACTATTTCAAATGGTAAGTCCCAGACCGTGTCGAAATATTCATGCTAGAGATAACATTTTTCACTAAGCAAATTGTATCTCATCCGATCCATGAAATTTTTCTAATTTCCTCACTCCCACCCCAAAAGAAACATTTAAATAAAGATTTGATAAAAGAGATGATATATGTGCGAGCCTTGAAGAAGAAGAGGAAAAAAAAGCAGTGGCAAAGACAATACCTATTTCAAAAATTATCAAATAACCCCCCCTCCCCCACACACAAATGACGACTCTTCCACCAACCCAACAAGTGCTTTTTAATTCGGTCTAGTAAGAGATAATATCCGACGTCAAAAACCGGCCAAAACCCAATCTCTCATATCCTCCCTTTTTGCGTCTCCCTGACAGGATCCCTTCCCCATCCATGTGACATCTCTACCGGCGAAAATGAAAGCCGTGAGTGGCCCTCGGTTTGACATAGGGTAGCCGCCTCTCTCTACCCCATGCAGTAAATTACGTTCAGATACAAGGATGCAATTCGATTTGTAAAGTTTTGATGAGGCTATATTAGTAAAAGGATACAATGCCGTGTGGTTGCCACTAAAAATAAATGATTCAGTAAGCACCAATTGCAATTGCAATTGAATTGCGCAACCGTGTTTTAACTTTTCAACACTTTATCTTATGCGTCGACCTGTCCATGATATTGAACAGAACTTTTCAACTAATGTTTTTGGACAAAATTTCAACTAAATGTTAGTGTTTTTTTGTACAGCATATTGAATCTTTCCTGTCACATACTCACATTTATCCTTCTGAAAACAAAAACAAAAACTACGTCACTTGTTTTTCTTTTTTTGGAGGATACATCATGTGTCTTTTAATTCTTTGTTTTTAAATTGAATCAATAACACTTTTTCTAAAACGATAAATATTAATATTGTTATTGTTTTACTAAAAGTGAAATTAAATTATTTATCTTTTTATGGCTCAATTTCTCAACGGTCCCGTTTAAGGTTGAAAATAGACTAGACCTATTAAGTTTTGTAAGACTTAAGTGACTTATAAAATTAAATTAAATTAAGGTCTATATTTGATCTATGGTGTGTCCGGTCATAAACTTGTATTTTAGGCCTGATTTTGTTCTTTAGAAAGCTGATATGACATATTAACCTATTTTAAAGCCTTTTTTTTGGATAATTATTTAAATGGATATTTCGTGCAAATGTATTTAAACAAGTAAACTGATTTATGTTTGAATAGATTAATGAATTAACAGACCAATGAAAGTAAACTCCATTTTGATATTTAACACAATCTTTTAGAGAATTTGACTATATATAATATCATATTTTAATTCTAGTTTATAATAATACATTTAAACATACAAAAAAAAATCAATTACGCTGAGTTAATTTGACTTCTTAAATAAATATACAAAAAATTAACGTAGACTAATATGCTTAAACTATTGAAATAGATAACAATTTTTTTGTTAAAAAAAATAACAAAATTATAATTTAATTCAAATTACAAATTTTAATAGAATAATAGTAATTTCTCACATTTACTTAAGTACACCGGTCTGGTAAGTATAAAAGGTTTTTTTTTTTTTTTATAATTTTTATGGTCTAACATTTTTAGCTAAATAAATTTCTAAAAAAAGTCTTAACATTCACTATTTAAAAAAATGGTATATATGACATAGACTTAATACAAGATTTTTAGCTAAATAAATTTATAAAAAAAGTCTTAACATTCACTATTTAAAAAAAATGGTATATATGACTTAGACCTAATACAGGCTAAGTCGTAAGCCGTTGTAGAATGACCTGACATATTTCCACCATATCCCCTTTTCAACCAACAAACCAACCTTACATGTCTATTTATCAATTAATGTCATTTACCTTAATTTCAAGTTTCAAACAACTTTCCTTTCTCTTTTCTTTGTTTTAGAATTAGTTATCCTTTTTATAAGTTTTTTTTTAGAGCATTTTTTTTTATAAGTTATAGTCATTTATGTTTAGAAATGTCAATAATATTCTACCAAACTTCATTTTCATTTCTGTATACTGTCAAAAGTTTCATTTATGTTTAGAAAAACCCTGGCCGTGGTATTTTTTTTCAAAGAAATTCTTATCTCCAACTCTTTAAATTAAGTTTTTGATATGTAAAAAAGCAACATACTTTGCTGCACAAGTTCTTTTTATGAGGGCGCTGTGACACTAGCTTATCAAACCAAACCAAACCAAAATATTTCCCACTTGTGATAGACGTTGTTGCTTCTATCATGTGCATATTTGAATTCACTATCACTATGAATCTAACAAAATCAGAACACTCTATTATAATTCCAAACATACATATTTGTTTTAGGAAAATGATAGATCCAACGAAAAATTATTTTGTGAATTGTTCCCGAATATGTTGGCAGATTAAAGGCTATTAGATTACATTTTTATTTGAGTACTTAATAAGAAAATAAAAAATAAGAACCTCACTTCCCATATTTTGCGGTCAGTAAACATTTTTATTGGTTGGAATGTAATTTAGGACACTTTCACTATATAATCCTTGCTATATAACAATGCTCTTTATTTTAATTCATCTTTAGAGTTGACACATGCATGACCGTGTATAGAGACAATTTATAAGTGACTTGGTATTAAATAAAATAGTTTATTTTTATATTAACATTCTAGTTTTCTTGAGTTGCAATGTAATTTATCAAAGTTTCATAATCAACCAATTGTAAAATTTCACTCTCAATCATTTCTATGCCTTGTTCTCCTTTCAATTAACAAGTCTTTGATGGATCCACCTCTTCCTATTTTTTTGTAAGAAGTGTAAGCAAGACTTATTCTAACACTCTATCTCAATCACTCTCTTTTATTGGATACAATTCATATTCCTATTTTTTTTAGGGTTAATTAAGTAAATGGTCGCTATAAATATTCAGAATTTTGTTTTTAGTCCCTATAAAATAAAATCACAGTTTTTAGTCCCTACAAAAAATTTCATCAACATTTTTAGTCCCTATAAAAAATTTCCATCAGCATTTTTAGTCCATGTTAAAAATTTTCATCAACATTTTTGGTCCCTAAAATGCTTAAGAAAAATGTCACATGGACTAAAAAGTGTGATTTATTTTGTAGGGACTAAAAACAAAACTGTGAATATTTATAGGGACCAAAACTTAATTAACCTTTTTTTTTATAATGGACTCCATATAAGAATAGCGAGACACATATGAATTTTACATATTAAAAGAATGAACGTTGGAAAAAAGAGTACAAGTGAACGTTGATACCATAAAATTACACCTTTGTGTTTAAACATCCTCAAACATCCATTTTTTTAAGAAGTTAAATTAGTTCACTTAAATTGACATCAACAAGAATCAACCATCTTGAAAAAAAGTACACTTTCAAATCCTAAATCAATATCACTAGATCAACTCAAATGAGTTCCTTAAATATCCATTTAGTGCTCTAGGTTCATTACAATTCACGTATTTTATTACTGACTTAGTGATATGGGAAGGTGTTTTATATTTGATTGTTTTCAATAAAAATAAATGTCGATAAGTATTTTTCTAATTTCATATTGACTTAGACTATTATCCATTGACCGACTATAACTAATATCGACATAAAGACCTCAATGCTATGTATTCACTTTTTAGGTTCCTTTCATAGAATTATAAATCTCTAGTATTAATAAAAGACAAAACCAAAAAAGAAGTTATATAAAGTATTTCATTTTAATGATAAATATCAGTGTGTTTATTGTTATGATAGTTTAGCCGATAAGTTAGTTTATAGTAACTTAACAGATTAATTAATTAATTAAATTTTTAGTGTTTGTTAAAATTAATGGTTGAATTAGTTTTATAAATATGAAATAGTATAAAATATAAATTTAATTAATTTTTTTCAAGATTCTTGAAGCACTGGTTAGCAAGACTTAATAAAAAATAGTAAAAAGTATAAAATGAAGGTGGAAATTCTTTATATCTATGTTTATTTATTTTGATTTTCACACGCTCGCTTTCTCTTTCTCTTTCTCTCTGTTTCTGAGCAATTTCCACTTTTATTTTCAATTTACTGAACGCACGCACACGCGCACATTCATTTTCCATACACACTTCCCTTTCTCTCTCTTCTCTTTCCCCTACACTTCCCATTTTCCACTGTTTACTTCTTCACCTCAACGATTCCTCTGCTAAGTCTCGTCTCGGTGAGTGTTTCTGGGTCTTCTTCTTTTGTTTCTTTCTATTATATGCTTCTTACTACCACTTTTATTGCTTAATTATCACCCATTTAATGTCTCAAGTGCTTGATTTTAATTAAATGCTTCTCAATTTTGAAAAAAAAAATTTCAATTTTTGAATCTGGGTTTTGCTGATTTACATCAATAGAGTGTCAAGTGGAACCACTAACCTCCTACAAGATTCAATAGAATCTTCAGATTTTTGTCCATGTCATGTTATTCTTTTTTCTTTTTTTTTTTTAAATTAGTAGTAGTATATATTCTTCAAAAATATTATTAGAAGTTGATGCAAGAAATTACTAGTTTTTTTGGGAAGCAAATTTTGTTTTTGGTTCTTATTTTTTTAATTGAAAAACTACTCATTCTGTAATTGTTTTTATTTTATTTTTGGTCTAGCAATACGGTTGGTGGTAACTTTACAAAATTATGACTAATCCCGAGTTAAGTTGAATATTTTCAGCCAAATTTTGCACGAGGAAAATTATGTTTTTTTTTTTTTAACTCAGTATCCGACTCAAAGATTGACTAATTCGAAGGAGTCAGCCCCATTTAAAGCCAGAGCAAAACTCACTCTGTATGGACTATCCCACCGAAATTGGCACATGGGGAATCGAACCCGAGACCTTGAGAGGAGTATACTCCAGGGTCTCAAGCCAACACCACAGGCCAACCCATGTGGGTTTAAAATGATGCTTTTTAATTCCCAAATAATTGTTGGTACTTTGAATCATGAAATTTTCAAAACAAAAGATGATATATTCAACTTTTAAATAAATAAAAAATGCTTGGAATAGTTTGGCATGAGTTGAAATTAAAATATATCTGTAGCTCTATATTTAGTTCCCTTTTTAACAATATTTTGTGTGTTATTTGCTGAGTATTGCAGAGCTATTACCAAGGACTTGTCTTAAAGAGCATTTTTTTTTGTCATTCTTAGGTAAGCGATGGTAGCTGAATCATGGTTTCGAAGTCTATGGAAGACTCAACGTAAGGATGATTCTAATTCTGAGAAAGCAGTGATTGGAGTGTTAGCATTTGAAGCTGCGAAATCGATGTCCAAGCTTGTCAATGTGTGGCAGTCTTTGAGTGATAAACAGGTTGCCAAGTTGCGAGACGAGATTTCAAATTCGGTCGGTATCAAGAAGCTTGTTTCAGACGATGAGAATTTTATCGTATGTTTAATCAGTCAAGAGATGCTTGAGAGTATGGCACATGTGGCCGAATCTGTGGCTCGGCTTGCGAAGAAATGCAGTGATCCAAGACTGAAGAATTTTGAGAAGGCCTTCGATATGTTTATAACCCGTGGTTTTGATTCGTATGGGTGGGTAATGTCTTTTAAGAAAATGGATAAAAAGGTCAAAAGGATGGAAAAGTTTGTATCGATTAATGCAAGCTTGTACCAAGAGATGGAAATGCTCACCGATCTTGAGCAGCAAACTCTTAAGAGAATGATGGTTTACAGTGAGTCGGACGGGCCGAATTTGATCGAGTATCAGAAGCAGGTTGCGTGGAAGAAGCTGGAGGTGAAGAACTTAAAGTCTAATTCTGTGTGGAACAGGACATATGATTACACTGTTCTCTTTTTAGCAAGATCTTTATTTACAATATTGAGTAGGATCAACAAAGTTTTTGGAATTGAAGAGGTAATAAATGTTGGTAAAACCACGAATCGTAGTGTTCCGAATTCTGATAACATTCGCGGCAGTCAGGCGGTCTCAGAGTTATTGCAATCTTTGGTCCATCCATCGCAAAATAATGTTACCAGATTTGCTTCAGGACCCCTTGGTCCTTCTACTGCTAAATCAGATCAAAATGTTAGAGCAAATAAAACTAGCATTCTTCACTCGGTTGGCGACTCTACGACGAAGTCAGGCCCGATTTCGGGAAAGTATAGAGGCGTCAATTTTTTCTCGGGACCTCTTGGAAGAAGTTCAAAAAAACCTGTACCGGATAATGTAACAGGTAAAAACAGCAAGTTTTGGAAGTTTAATTATGGCCAATCAACAACCACAAGTGGGAAGGAAAATAACACAAGACATAGTCGAGCGACTCAAGTAGGACCTTTCAAAGGTTGTATTGCTGCAGATAGTTCCTCAGTCATCGAATGTCACTCAAACCCTAATGATATTCCCTTGGAAACTCAGAATCACAAAGATGCTGATTTAGACCTTCATACTCCTGGAAATGTAACTCATTGTACTAAACCGACATTCAGTTCTCTTTGCAAGTTAAAGCCTCCATCTGAATCCCTCGGTGCCGCTTCTTTAGCCCTGCACTACGCAAATGTTATTGTTGTGATTGAGAAGCTATCAGCCTCTCCACACTTAATTGGTCTCGATGCAAGGGATGATCTATACAACATGTTACCGAGGCGTGTAAGAGCTTCTCTCAGGACCAGGCTTAAGCCGTATTCCATGGCTGCAGCTGTTTACGACGCAAGTCTAGCAGAAGAATGGAGCGAAGCAATGACGAAAATATTAGAATGGTTAGCTCCACTTGCTCACAACATGTTAAGATGGCAATCTGAGAGAAGTTACGAGCAGCTGAGCTTTGTTTCACGAACAAACGTATTGTTGGTACAAACCCTTTACTTTGCGAATCAAGAAAAAACAGAAGCAATAATCACCGAGCTTCTTGTCGGTCTGAATTATGTGTGGAGATATGTTAAGGAGCTCAATACAGGTATCTTAGAGATTGGCAATAGTGTAGTAGATAATGGATATTCTCTGCTGAATGCATAAAGAAATTTTCATCAATCTCATGGCAGCTTTCAACATACACTATGATAGAATTTGTGTTAGAATGCATTAATGATGAGGAATGTTATTATGTTTTAAGTATTTAGCATTATTTTTTCTTTGAGGAGATCTTAGCTGATTTAACATGATCACTGGTCTCATCTTTGAAAGGTTGTCCTAATGTCCTATGGTTCCTACCTGCTGTTGAGAGTGTGCATATTTATGAACATATATGTTAATTAATTGTATAGCTTTTATTACCATAATGGCTATTTCTATATGATTTCTTTTAAGGATATGATTTTTTTTTACTACTATTTCTATATGATATTTGACTGGTTGGACATGATAGTTTGGAAATGCCAATTAGCTCCAAGTGTTGACTTTAGTTATATCTATAACTATTGCCAGTGATTGATTATTGTACATTAAACATGGATTTTGTCCTTTAAAAAAATATATTTTTCTTTGCATTTTTCTATTTAATCAAATTCGTGGAGAGAGAACTCAATAATTTTATTTTTCTCTCATTCTCCCTCACATTTCTTATTCTTATTTTTTTCCCCCTATTTTTCATCTCTATAGGCAAACATTTGGCTTATGATTTTATTGCATTCTCCTTTATGTTGTATTTTAGTACACAGTCTGTATTAGAAAAAAATTCAAGTTACATTACATATTGAAAAGAGACAAGATTAAAAAATAGTTCACATAGAGTGGTACATTTTACTATACAAACTGGTTTTTATAATGATAAGTTAACCATAATCTCTAATTTTGATATAATAGAGTTTATCAATTTAGACCATACAATTTTATATTTTTTAAGAAACTAAACTAGCTCATCCAAATTAGCACCAAGGTACCAAGCCAATACCACGGGCTAACTCACGTGGGTACCATACAATTATTATTCATGCATGTTTTGGAAAAATCCAAACCACATATTAAAAAGAGATAAAGTCTTAATAGAGTTTATAGAAAGGGACACTCTTCATCTTATAATTTGGTTTTATATGGATGGATCATACCAAAAAAAACTAGAACAATATGATAGGTTTATCAGCATCATGTAAGTAATATATGGAAATTCTTGGCAAGAGTGGAATGTACCAAACACAAGTGGATTTGACTTTCCAAATGTATTCGGTGTAGTGGCATATAAAGTTGTGTGGTCATGAAACATTATCTTCTTTTGAATGAAAGGATTGAACATTTTGCTAATTATCGACACTTTATTACCGCATTTCACGTGGCTCCTTTTACCATGTATGTATGAATAAATAAAGAGGAATGGTGTTTGTAATTTTAGACAATTTTGACAAAAAATTTTTTTCTCTATTTTATTAGACAAAAACAATAGAGTAAGAAGAAGAGAGTGGGTAGGAATACCATGAGAGGATAAAAGAGAGTTATCATAAAAGTTGTCGAAAAATGGTTGTATAAATATTATTTTTCACAAATAAATTAATATTCGCTTCAAGTTTAGAAATCATTTAAATTATTCGTTGAAAAGCAATCACGATGTTGTTCCAAACTTGATTTCAATAATTTTTTGATGTTATAGTGTTTTTGTTTAAAATTGATTTGATTTTTAAGGCTATGTTTGACAAGGCCAAACCACGATCTTATATGGATAGCTATTTGTTAACGTTGTTCTCTCGCGGACTTATAATGTATCATTTTCCCTAACAAAAAAACTTATAATATATCATTTTTCCTCTTGTTTTTAACCCCATTATCTTAATTGAAATAATTAAAATATGTGTTTTTTAAGGAAAAATATATGTATATTTATGTCATTTTATATTTATTTCAACAGCTAATTTTAATAAGCACTTCAATATCAATAAACTAATTTATCTGTTATAATATCATTTATTGTCTGTTATTTTTTCTATGAACATTGTGATATCTCTTAAGTTTTGTTGACTTGAGTATGTATCCATAGTCTTTTTTTTGACAAAATAAATTATATTCATTCATTCAAATTGATAGAGTACATCGATACAATACAAACCCAAATTCACTAAAAATAAAAATGATGAATCTGTGAACAAACTCACAACATCCATGTTAATAGCATAAAACGGCAAAGTACATATGCCTACAAATATGACTAATATGACTATATTCAAGTCTTTGGAATACTCATGTCTCCGGATGTACAACGTTGACAACGCCAAAGTCATTGTCATTGATCGAATATGCACTTGCTCAAAACTAATCTTTCAACCTGGATCGAATAAACACCGCGGGAAATGTATTTATCCATAGTCTAATAACTCAATGTCACATCATATATTTAGAATAAATTTAATTTTGAATGAATTTTTCTACATGATATCAATATCCGATCAATTTATTTTTATTTACAAAGTACTAATATCCGACTAAACTCTATATCTGACAACGTACCTATTTTTACCTATTTTTTTATATATAAAAGCAAGCATAAATCTCGAATTGACCAAAAATGATAAATGATAGGTGGCAAACGTGGGAAGAAAGTATTAATTAGTAGCTATGAGAGGAACAAGATTCATCGAGACTCCAAGAGTATCATTCTTTGCCTCAAAGTGACATTATTTTTAAGTTAACTAGCAACAATGGTATAGTGATAAACTAATAACTTCTTAAATTAAGAAAAAAATTAAAATATGAATAAAATGTTTTCTTGAGATTAAAATTGCAGTATATTATATAAGAAGACTCTTGAGATTATCTATATATGAACTCAATTTTTATTTGGTTATTTTTTTTCTTTTCAAATGACATCAATGGTTACAAATGATCCATTAGAAAAAGAAAGAAGTTGTAAATTATGTACTTTTATACATTATCCGATACATTGTGAAAAAATTATATTCAAATGACGCGAGTCTACGATTTTTATTTTTGAGGATTTAATAAATCAAGATGTTCTTTTTAGATATTACAAATAAATACATACATACACACACACACACACACACACACACATATATATATATATATATATATATATATATATATATATATATATATATATATAAAAGTAGTCGAAGTAATCCTATTAACAATATATAAGTTGGTTGAATATGAGAAGAGGGTGAAGTCATCATTGCATATAGTCGGCCCTATGCTTTAGTTTTGCCAACATACCTCGTACGTTAATTTTGTTGATGAAGCCCTCTTACATTTTTTGTTAACCTCAACTTCTTCAAAGAAAGAGGCTCTAGTGATCCAAAATTTGACCGAGCTCTCCACCCAGCACAAATCACTCGCATCCTGCAGCCTTATCCGAAATACCCCTGCGTTAGTTAACTAATGCAAGTGTAAAACTATGTGTTAGTTAACTAACGCTGCGTGACTTAAGTCACGCAAGTGTAAATCACTGCGTGAGTTAACCCACGCACAGTGTTAACACATGTGTGCGCTAACTCAGGCCTAGTCTTTGCAGAAAACCATAAGAGACAGAAACCTCTATTTTCCCTAATTTTTTCAATCCTTTTTTCATACATTAATTCAAGCATACATTTTTCATCATTTATTCAAGCATTCATTCAATCAAGCATTAACTCATAAGTATATTACAAAAAAATAGAATAAAACAACATAATAAAATAACGAATAATGTCATAAAAACGCTAAAAAGCGCAAGTGTAATAGGTTTGCAACCAAATCCAACAAAATGTCATAAAAAAACTACACAAGTCATACTGGTCCATCCCGTGGACTCCTACTCCTCCTCAGCGAAGCCGACATCTGCTCCAGCATGCTCCACTCAGACTGTATGCCTTGCATCAAGCGCATAACCTCCTCTGGATTACGAAACACATCAGGATGCCCCATTGCACCGTCCACTCTGGCCCTGATATTGCTGATGATCTGGTATGGGTCGGGATGATGCTTGTCCCACTACTGCTCAACAATAACCTCCTCGTAAGGAGGGACATGACGAGGAGGGGCATCAGCTGCGTAGTCAGGAATGGCCGCAGGGGGGTTCACAATAGGATGTGATACTCTAACGAACCATTTCATGTACCCCCTAGTATGAGCCCACGGCTGGTAATCCAGAACCGGATGACCCCTCTGCTGATGGCTGAGGACATGTAGAGCAAACTCTGTGAAGGCCTGGGCCACGTCATCTGCTGCAAGAGCCTCAATGTCTGTAGGAGGCCTGGGCCGTGTCTGGACATACTTGTACTACCTAAGGACCCGCTATGGCAAGTGACGGACCATCCTGTCGCTGTCGGCCATGATCCATTCGGAGTACCAGCATATGTCCTGAAAGAGCGTGATGTGTTGCCGTCTCTCGTACGGCCTCCGGGTGACATGAGAATGGTCCAACGAATCAATGGCAACTCGGTAGTGTCCAGGATTAGAAAAGCCCCTGGGAGGTTTCCATTGACTCACAAGCGGGGCAATAGTAGGGTCGTAGGCATCATCTTCAATCCTCGGAATGATGTTCGTGAAGTGTGCCAAAGTCCATCCCTGCAAACACAAAGAAATAAATTTATATCAGCACAAGTATTATACAAACAACTA
>Ga0315915_1005858_pt1 | contig 15203 bp, 8 predicted proteins | sample MpolbnodulesMG_FD_207738 | JGI IMG/M metagenome (GOLD analysis project Ga0315915, IMG submission 207738) | Medicago polymorpha root nodule microbial communities from Los Angeles, California, United States - branched nodules | ecosystem: Host-associated > Plants > Roots > Nodule | place: USA... | reverse complement strand
TCATCAAAAACAAAGAAAAGCAAAGTATGCGAATTTTGCTCTAGGTTACCATAATTGGTGGCTTTGTCCCTTTGTTTGTTTAGGCATAGGTTGACCTTGTTGTTTTCTGATGTTTCTTATCGTTTCTGGACTGGTTTTGAGGTAATCTTTGGTGATTCTCTCTAACAGTCCTTGTGCTACTGAGTTTTCACCCTTTTGGTGTTAATATATCTCATTTTTACTTGTTAAGAAAAATATTAATGAAAAATAGATTACTTGAACCTTTAACCGCTATAATTTTTTATTTGGTATCTCAATCGAGTGAAATGAGAGAGGCATGCCCTTCAACCAAGCCTAAATGTTTGTTGGGTTGTGGTTGGGGTGGAGGGAGTGAAGTCTACTCGATATGTCTTAGAGTAGTGTTGTAATATGAACAATAATATTCAAATACAGGTGGTACATTATAAGCTCTTATCTTTCAATGATAATAGAGATGAAATCAAGTGGTATATACATAATTGATCGAACTTCTTTATAAAACATTGTGTGTTCTTTGATTGTGTTTCATATCTTTATTCTTTTAAATCGAGATTGTTGTGACAACAATAGTGAAGGATAACTCAAAATAATATTAAGGACCACTTAACGGTTATGATAAGAGATAAAACAAGACAAATAGATAATATCCTATCTTAATCTCGTGTTTGATGAGATAACATGGTATGATAAGTTAATTATAAAGTTTATCGTGCTCTTTTTCTATTTAAAATTCTTATCTTGAATATGAGCCTGACAAAAAACTACAAAATAGGATAAAAGATAACTATTGATTCACCCCTATAAAATATAAATGTAAATAATTTTTTCATATTGAATTAAAAATAAAATATTATTATTATCAAAATATGAAAATAAAATATAAATTGTTTTTATCAACCTAACTAATTCATATACCTCCATTTTTTTCCTTTCTAAATCTAACTTTTCCCTCCACTTTTATACCATAATAATTGAGTTGAAAAATTAAGGAATTTGAAAAGTTAAAAAACAACAAGCAGACATCTATCGTCTAGCACATTTCGTATTATATAATAATCCAAAATCATTTTCAGATTGTTTCAGTTCATAGAAACAAGATGAATGGATAGTGTTGAGTATTGCCAGTTTACCCAGATGAAACTCTGGAACGACGACGATATGAGAACAATGTTCTATGTATTTGGTGAGTATAGCTCAAAAGGATCGATCGAGTTAGACGTTTCATTGGTTATATCTTTTCATGATATTATTAAAAATTTGATTTAATTGTGGACCTACGAAGAAATTAGGGCTTACATGTATATATTTGAGAAGGATTTAGTGTGATTGATCCATGATCTTGTTTGTGTTTAATTATGTTGTTTTACGTTTTTAAATTATGTTGTTGAAATTGTTATGCTTAATGTATATCATAGTTGTATAATTTGATTTAATGACAATTTTTTGTGTCCGCGACACAACTCCAATTATATAATCCAAAAAATGTCATCCTTCAAAGCACACATTTTAACATATTATGATGACGTTTCACATAATATCATCTCAACCAATCTATCATGATTTAAGATCTATACATATTCTAGGGACGGTGGCGTTATAAGCAATGTTTGGACGATATTTAGTGTGTTTTAAATTTGTTATTTGATTGTAGTTACAATTTAGGATGATGTTGTGACTATAAATAGCCTTGCATTCTTCTCATTTTCATTGCAATTCTCTCTTTTCTTTTATTTTTTTACTTATCCTTTGAGTGTGAGTTATGATACCCAAAATTATTGTGCGGTTTTTGTGGTAATGATATTATGGCCAGCAAAGACCTTCATATCAATTACAATACGTTTCGGATTGTATAATCCAAACAAGAACAAAATAAGTATTTTAGAGGGTGCACAACAAGTTTTGAGTGTGGGAAAAGAAAATCTCCTAATAAATTATTAGATTGTTAGATTTCTCATTTTCAAGTCTTCTATTAGCCCATATCAGCAGCCACTAAGAAAATCTGTACAACTCATAAAATTTTAAAAACCCAATTCCCCCAAAAAAAGAAAAATAATAAACATTCTTTCTTCCCTTGCTCTCCCTATCAAGACAGTAACATCTCCAAAACGCAAAAGCACAGATTTTTCAAAGTCTTCCATTCTTATAAGGAGATTGTTCTACGGACCCTTAAATTGCTCAATCTACTTTTTCTTTTTTCTTCAAGAAATTGTTCAATCTTTAAAATAAGTAGATTTAGTGTTATGTTTCAATCCAATTCCAATAACATAACGATTAGGCTGTAGCTCTAGATATATTTTTTAAGATTGAGACTCACTGTCCCTTAAATAACGTATGCTTGTTGGAAGCAGCAGGGACATAACTACATTAAGGTATGGTGTGGCTATAGTCACACCAGAGTTAAAAAAAAACCTGATATTATGAAAAAATTCTTCTATAGTGACAGAAATTTTTGTCCTAAGATATATTAATCGATTACTAATTTGTTTAACGATTGAAATAGTGACCAAAATTTTAATTGTTAAAGTATAAAATATTAAAAATTGGTCGCTTTTAGTCTCATTGAAAATTTATTCATCGGTCTGTCGCTGATAGGAATGTCAATGGATACCCATGAGTATGGATAATATGATACCCGTGTCCGCCCCGTACCCTCGTGGATACCCACTATGCAGGTACCCGCAGGTATTGAGGTATCCACGGGTATTCGTGGGTACCCATGAATTTTTTGATTTATTTATTTTTTGATATAAAGAATATTTTTTTTTAATTACCAAAAAACTTCAACTTTTAAATATCCATACATAATTCATTCATTTCATAAATCATACATAATCCATAGGAAATTCATGATTCTTACATGATCCATACAAATTCTTGAAGTAAAATAAAAGCATAAAAACATCCAAATATATTCATTCCAAACTTCAATAACTTCCCAATTTCTGAAATAAAAACATATAAATATCTAAATCAAAATCCAAACAATCAACATGACAATGAGGTAACAACTTTAAGTAATAAAATATATAAGGATATTTTAGTAATTTACTTAGTTTATTATCGGGTATGGGTACCCGTGGGTATGTGTACAATCAAATCCATGTTCGTATCCATATAATAATAGGTAGGCAAATACCCGTTTATTATACCCGTGGATGCCTGTTTAGCTACCCGCCCCATGCCCGTGACGGATTTTACCTGCGGATACCCGTGGGCATTGGTATTTTTGCCATCCATAGTCGCTAAGATACAAGGCGGCTTTGAGAAATTGAACAAAAGTAAATGAAGTAATAGGGAGATGCATGGTTTTTTTTTTTTGAAACCGACTAATTTGGGGAATCAATCACACTGTCTATCAGCAGGAAGCCCAATTAAAGCGAGAGAAAAACTCTCTATGTGTGGATTGATTCAACACATAAATTGTTAACATCCGAAAGATTTCAACCTAAAACCTTGAGAGGAATACACTTCGAGGTGCCACGCCTACATCACTAAATCAATCCATGAAGTTAGAGAGATGCATGATTGAATCAACATTGGCTGGTCTATTTCTATTTTTGTGCTGGAAAACACTAAAAAGGAATGAATGACCTTTACATAAATTTTTATACTACTCCTCCATCCGGTCCTATTTATAAGAGAAAGTTTAGTCAACAAAAGTTGATGTATCTGGACTGAATTTTAAACCAGGTACATTAACTTTTGTTGACCAAATATTCTTTTATACAAAGGACCGAAGGGAGTAACTTATTAGGGAGATGCATTGCTGAATCTGCCTTGCTCATTCTTTATTTCAAACATTATGTGGTCCAACCTATGTTTGGTTTTCTGGTGCATTTGAGATGCCTATTTTGGTTTCCACTAACTTTTATTTGCAAATCCTTGGTCTAACCTTTTTGCATATAGATGTCGCAGTTATGTATTCCAGATTAATATTGCTAATTTTTATGTAAACAATATGCTAGATAAATTAAAACATCATTATTTTGGGGTCTTCGAGACTTTAGTTCCCTAGCGTATGGGGGAAGGACCTTGGAAAGAACGAGAATCATCCTTACATTTTCTCAAAGGTTTCTTTATCAATTCTAGAAGTAAACGAAAATTTGGGAGAAGAAATCTAGTGAATTTAAGAAGCCTAAATATACAAACTGCTTCTAGAAGTAAAAGAAATTTTGGGAGAAAAATATCTAGTCAAGAAGCCTAAATATACATGGACACAAAAAACAACAATAGCTTTAACGATTATTTTAATTTATTTAAAAATTATTTGATTTTTAACATTTATACTGTATTTGATTTTGATATATACATTGAGCTGACCTCAAGTCAATGGTAGTTAGAGTCTTGATACCATATAGTCAAAAAATATTCATGGCACCATAGAAAATGACCCTACGAATTAATTGGAGAAAGGAAAAGTAATAAGAAGAAGCCAACTGCACAAGTCAATAGTGGCCAATAATCAATGTGACTTTGTCATGTTTATGATTTTTCCACTTCTTCAATCTCTAGTTTCTATTCATAAATCTATATAGTACATGCAAGATTGCTAAGCATCAAAATATCACACTTGGAAGAGTAGAGTTATGAAATCTATCATATACTATACTCATTCCATCTTTTGTCATCACTAATCCTCTTCTTTAAACTTTTTTTCCTGAAAGAAGCTAAATTAGCCTATCTAAATTGACACGAGGAGAATCGAACCTGAGACCTTGAGAAGGAGCGCACTTTCAGGTCCCAAGCTAATACCATCATACTAACGTGGGTTCTCTTCCTATAAACTTAGCTTAGCACAGCCCAGTATGCTTGTTTGTTACATCAAAAAAATCACATCTCAAGCCCTTACCTTTCACTTTCCTTAGCTGATTTCTCTTGTTCATCATGCCAACCCATCTTCGACTCTTGGTAACATTTTTGCCATTCCTTTTTGTCCAAGTATTGTCCCAAGTTGACCAACTACTATACACAGGTTTTAAGGATGTTGGTGCCAACAATTTAACCTTAAATGGTGTTGCAAAGATAGAGAAAAATGGAATAATAAGATTAACAAATGATTCAAGCAAATTAATGGGCCATGCTTTTTACTCTCAACCTTTTAAGCTAAAGAACTCAACAACTGGTAAAGCTTTTTCCTTTTCATCAACCTTTGCCATTGCTGTTGTTCCTGAATATCCTAGAGTTGGTGGTCATGGCATGGCTTTCACGATAGCACCTACTAAGGATCTCAAAGCTTTACCTATTCAATATCTTGGTCTTTTCAATGCAAGCAATGTTTTTGGTAATTTCTCTAACCATATTTTTGCTGTTGAGTTTGACACTGCTCAAGACTTTGAGTTTGATGATATTAATGATAACCATGTTGGTATAGACATCAATAGTTTGAGGTCAAATGCTTCTGTTCCTGCTGGTTATTACACTGATAATTCAACCAAACAAGATCTTAATATTAAAAGTGGGAAACCAATTCTTGTTTGGGTTGATTATGATTCTTCACAGAATCTTATCAGTGTTACACTTTCTCCAACTTCAACTAAACCAAAAAAACCAATCTTGTCCTTTCACGTGGATCTATCACCTATTTTTCATGATACTATGTATGTTGGTTTCTCTGCTTCAACTGGTAATCTTGCAGCCTTTCATTACTTATTGGGTTGGAGTTTCAAAATCAATGGAGCAGCACCATTTCTTGACTTGTCTTCACTTCCACAACTTCCACAACCAAAGAAGAAACAAACTTCTTTGATAATTGGTGTTTCACTCGCAGCTTGTGTGATTGCTTTGTGTTCTATAGCATTTGGTATTTACATTATCAGAAAAATCAAGAATGCTGATGTAATTGAAGCATGGGAGCTTGAAGTTGGGCCACATAGATACTCCTATGAAGAGCTCAAGAAAGCTACAAAAGGTTTCAAGGAGAAAGAGTTGCTTGGGCAGGGTGGTTTTGGCAAAGTTTACAATGGGATATTGCCGAAATCGAAGATTCAAGTGGCTGTTAAGAGAGTTTCACATGAATCAAAACAAGGGTTGAGGGAATTTGTATCTGAAATTGCAAGCATAGGCCAACTTCGCCACCGGAATTTGGTTCAGTTACTTGGGTGGTGTCGCCGCAGAGGGGACCTTCTTCTTGTGTACGATTTCATGTCGAATGGAAGCTTAGACAAGTACTTGTTTGAAGATTCAGAAATCGTGCTAAGTTGGGAACAAAGGTTTAAGATAATAAAGGGTGTTGCTGCAGGTCTTTTGTTTCTACATGAAGGTTATGAGCAAGTGGTAATACATAGAGATGTTAAAGCTAGCAATGTTCTGTTAGATTGCGAACTCAATGGAAGATTAGGTGATTTTGGTCTGGCAAGATTGTATGAACATGGTTCTAATCCCGGCACGACAAGAGTGGTGGGAACATTAGGCTATTTGGCACCAGAATTGCCTAGAACAGGAAAGGCATCTACAAGCTCCGACGTTTTTGCATTCGGCGCACTTCTTCTCGAGGTTGCTTGCGGAAGAAGGCCTATTGAACCTAAGGCATTACAAGAACAGCTGGTGTTGGTGGAATGGGTGTGGGAAAGGTACAAAGAAGGAAGAATACTTCAAGTAGTGGATCCTAAATTGAATGGTGATTTCAATGAAAGTGAGGTAATGATGGTGTTGAAATTAGGGTTGATGTGTTCAAATGATGTTGCAACTATAAGGCCTAGTATAAGACAAGTAGTGAGGATTTTGGATGGAGAAGTTGAGTTACCAAATGAATTGAGAAAGCCAGGAGGTATTGATTCACAAGATGGGTTTGATGAATTTTTGCATTCTCTTGGAACTTCTTCATTTGATAAGACTAATTCAAGCTCCTATCTTGGAACTTCTTCATTTGATAAGACATGAATACTATGTTTGACTTCATATCAGTAGATATTGTTAGGCAGTTATCATGTTATTAGTGGTAGTTAGTATATTATTAGGGCCAGTTATGTTAATTAATTTTGTCAGTTATTCTTGACATGAAAACTTTTATTACGTGTGTGTGTGTAACTCTATAACTAGTAGTTTGTGTGTAACTGATGTAAACTGTTATCTAAGAAACTGAATGTATCTGATAGGATCTATAAGCAATCACTAATAAAGCTACAAGAAATTAGGGTTTTAAGCTAAAAGAACAAGAGAATAGAAACCGAAAAATAATTATTTTCGTCCCTGAATTTGTAATGAGTAAACACAATAGTTCTTTAATGTATCAAAATTCCAAAATAGTTTCTCATTGTGCAAGTTATTTAAAGGTGTCACTGACGTTAAAATAGTCTCTAAACAATGAATACACACATGAAAAAATAGTTAAAATAGTTTCTTGAATGTTTCATTACAGATTGAAGATGAAAAAAAACATTATCTCACTTTTTCTTTTGAAAAAAGTGACTTGTGTGATTTCCGATTGAGTGAAAATTATGCGATCCTTAACAAATAAGACTGGTTGCCAGATGAAAATATATTATTGTAAAAAAAAAAAAAAGACGTCATGCATATTTCAAACATACTCGAGATATTGAAAATAATTGTATATACCTTTTTCGGACCAGGTTGGGTCTAATCGTAAGAGTAAAATCCCTCAACGTGAACTAAAGTTTGAATCTCAGCTACAATTTTATATATATATAAATGCCGGAAACATGAGGGAATAAAATCAATCAAATGCCACCAGATTTTGTAATTTCTTCGACATAAACCCTGATAGCTTCTCCTAGTTAAATAACTAAAAATTATTTTTTATAAGTCTTGATTTAATATTTGATTATTTTCATCAACAATGTTTTTTAAAATCCAATCCATAAAGAATCAGAAATTGATAATGACTTGAATAAAATTTAAAATGGCATCCATCTCTCTACACCTAGCCTCACCATTCATCACACTACCATAATGGTTTACTAATCACCAACCTTGACATAAAGATTATGCTCATAACTATATTTCAACATAAATTTTAAATTGAAATACCTAAAAATTATGAACAAATACAATTGAAACATTCAACAATTTAAAATACAAAATAGTTTATAGTGGTGGTATTAAAAAATCGTCACCAATATACACTACCATTGTTTTTGGTTCCAATATACACAACTCAAACCAACCAAAACATCCACAATAGCTTCATCCACTTTCTCCAAATTAGAGTAATGCAAAGTTTGCATCAATAATACAGTTGGTTTAGTCTCAAACTTTTGTTTCTCTAAATTCCTCTCTGCCTGCCACTTCAATGTATCATGTGCCAATGGTGCCAACCAATTCATCACCTCCTCCGCGGCGCCGCGCCGTTCAGATGTCGTCCATTCCTCCTCCCCATCTTCCTCTTCGTTCGAAGTCTCCTCCCATTTCAACCGCATTTTCCTCAATTTTCCTCTCAACTTCACCTTCAACCTCTCCGGTAACATCTCGTATAATAGCCTCCGAGCGTCGTCTCCAATCGCCGCTGAAGCATGCACAATCCTCTCAGTGAAAAGAATCACATTTGCATACCTTTGTGATAGCCCTACCCCACCAACTGTTGTCGGCGGCGCCAACCGGAAAACACTATTATTCTTCGCCGCCACCTTACCTCCGCCACAAGAACCCACTGCCAACGCCGGAGAATGATTATGAAACCGAATTACACCCATTCTATTGCTCTTCAAAACATGACCAAAATGATTCTTCTTTTTCTCTTCTTTATCAAAGATACAATTGTTTATTTTGTACAACTCACTATGTTCAATTCTACAACAACGATTTTCCATTTTCATTCGAAAAACACCCTTAACCTTAACATCATTGTTGTTGTTATTATTGTTGTTGCAACCCGTAATCAAAGAGCCAAAAACAAAAGAGATTCTAGCATAAACAAGGCAAATAATCTGAGCCATTAATCCAACAACTTTATCAAACGTAATATTCCAAAGGGAAATTTGTTTGTAATATTGAACTTGTCTTCTATGAAAAACAATCCTATCATTGAAATCTTCAACTTTCACTTTAAGCCCATTATTAGTTCTCATTGTTCTCCATTTTTGTATCTTCTTTTCCGAAACTTCCATTTCCGACAAAGATTCCATCGCATTATGAAGATTCCTTGTTGCATAAACAAGTTTCTCCATTCTCTCAATTATTTTCTCAACATTTCTCGTACCAAATTCGAGTTTTTTTAAATCAACCGCGTCGTTTTTAATCTCAGCGTACACTGCTTCGAAATGGGTGAGATTCTTGTCGGAGCAGTGTGAGCCGAGACGTGAAACGGCAATGGCAGCTAAGTTAAGATCTTCAAGGCGTTCGGCGCAAGCGAGGTTTAAGAGGAAACATTCGTCGTGGGAATTAAGGTGGGACACACCTTTGGATTTGATAATGTGGCGACGAAGTTTGTGGATTTCAATGTCCGTTAATGATTTGTAAAGGGAGATAAGACGACACATTGTTTTAACAGCGTCGAATGAAAGGATACCAAGGATTTCTAAAGATGATGGTTCCTCCGTGTAAAAGAATGGTAAACATAGATTAGAACCGCGACAACGAGCCATGGTGGGGACCACGGCCGTTACGGTGGTGGGGCCCTCTTTGTTTTGTCTCTTTCAAAATTGATAAGTTTAATAATAATAATCTATTTTAGAAGGAAAAAAAAGTTATTTTTTTTATTATGATATACGGCTTTTGTTCTCTAACGTTTTTGCTTTCTTTGGTAATGGGTGGGTGTTGGCTTTTGGTGATGTTGAGGACAGAGGGGGTAGTGCAGGGTGGCAGAGAATTTGTTGCGGATAATCTTGTAGATATTATGTATGGACAGTGAAGATTGCTTTTTATAAACATTTATCACCACCAAAATGAGTGCCCAAGCTGGTGTAATAATTTTTGTAAGATGAGATTACCAGATTTATACATAGAGCCTAATAATTAATTTAACCCTTCATGGATAAAAATATATCTCCTAAATAAATCATTTATATTACTTACTTTACTTCCTTACTTAATTTTGAATTTTCATTTTTTATTAATACAAAAGAAATATTTATTTGTTTTTATATTGTAAATTTATTTTAGAAGATATATATAGATATATTACCATAGAATTTTGCTGCTTAGGATAAAGAGAGTGAACAAACATAAATATGTCCAAAATATTTAAATAAAATAAAAAAATCAAATCCACACAACAATCTATTAATTTTGATACGTTATCAGTGTAATTTTCTTTATATTATTAATAGGGAACTTTTACAGTACACCTCATAAATTGAGGTGTCCTGGTACATTTGTTTTTATAAATTTAGAAATTAACGATCATTTTATAAAATAAAAACCTATCTATCAATATTTATATTTTAGAAAACATCATTTCATAAGAAAAAAAACATCATTTCATTATTTATAAGAATCATATTAAATTTTTAACATTTTCTCATAAAATTAATCAATATTCTATATTATGAATAATAAAAATTCAAAAAAAGTAAATTTTATTTCGTTGAAGCTTTTGGTAAATAAGATTTCATTATTATAATTGTCAATGATAGAAAATAATTCATTTTCTTAAAAAAAAAAAAAACTCATTTAATTATTAATTTAACGATTTGGTGTATCGGTACACTTAAGTTTTTGGGTGTACCATAGAATTTGTCTTATTAATAAATCAAAAACCACAATTTCTATGACTTTAAGATTTTAGTTTAATTTAAATATATAGTGATCATCGATCGTGTTTGAGTGGTAGAGTAGAGTTTTTTTTTTTTTTTTTTATGCAAAGATTATTTTATAAATGAAAGTCTTGAAATAAATCGAAGGTTAAAACTGCAAAAATATAAAATTATAAAGAACATACTAAACTAAATGATAGACAACTTAGTTGACCTCACGTTTAATATGTAAAATATTTAAACTATGAAAATAAGCATTAAAATTAATACAACTCCCAGTAATAAAACCAACATAAGCGGAAAATTGGTGATGAGGGTTCAATGTCCGAACTCAAAACCATGTTTGAAGCATCATATTATGCTATAAGATCTAGGAAAGACGTATTATTTTGCAAATTTTGTAACGTTTTTTCATATAGTTAAAGCTTATGTTATATATGAATCTTATAAAAAAGGATTTGTCAACAATTAGCAACAACCACAATACCATCAATAGATCTCACCACAACACCAATACCCCTCTTACCTTCCTCTAGCAAAAGTGTTGCACCAATATTAAGTTTATAACAATCACTAAGGGTGGTGTCCATCTAACATCACATATATTGAAGTTTGGATCCCCACTTATCTTCTCCAATAGTATTTCATTAACACTCATAAAATTAACGATAGATCTTTATATCTTTTGAACAAATATAGTCACATCAACATCAGTTCTCTCATAAAATTTTCAATGCAAGTCTTTATAGTACACCATAACATTCTCGGTTGTTATCAATATTTCTTTTCAATCACTCTTGAAATGGTACATATACTTGGGTCATGCGAAAGAAATATCACCCATAAAGAAAAGAAAACTAGGCATACTTGATGAGCCCAAGAGAAAAATTGGTAATTGTTGCGGTTAAAAAGAGACATAAGTCATCAAAGGTGGTCACAAATCAAGTGTTTGTGGCAGCCAAAACGTGACCGTGTTTGTGGCAGCCAAAACGTGACCATATTTGAGTCAGTCACAAATATTTGTCAATGCTTAGGCCACCACAAAGTGTATCTTTGTTTTTTTTTTCTTTTGTACCAGTGAGGTTTATAACCACTCTAGCAGCCATAATTTGTGTTTGCTTTGGCTGCCACACATTTGCAGCCCACCTTTGAAGGTCATTAAATTTGTCTTAAAAAGAAAAATATGTGTGGCCGCCCTAAACTATCACAATTGAGATATTTTTAAAAAATGAAATTAAAAAAAAGTTTATTTAATTAACAAAAAAAAGATGAGCGAATAATAATAGAGTTAATGTAGAGAGAAAGTTGAAAGAATAAAAGTAGAGAGAAGACAAAGGAAACATTTATAGTGAAGATACAAGTGAGAAATGGAAAAAAGATAATAAAAATGAATTGTGATTGGAGCGAATCCGGTGAGAACTAATTATTATTGTGATAAATGAGTACTTTTAATCAAATCCACTAGATTAAATTAACATACAAGCTTATTTGGCTTCTTTAGTTATGAACGTTCATGTCATGCATTTGAAATGAGAACTTCAGCGTTCATGTTTCAATGAGAGTAAGTGAGCTTAAAAAACACCTAGTGGGTTCTATCATGTTCAACACAAACTGAGTTGATCACCACAACTTAAGATCAAGAGTTAGAGGATTTTATGTAATGCCTCCTTAACATAGGAGAGAAAAAAATGTGTGAATACAAGTCTGTAGCATCTACTCATGTTGGAATTATAAAAAGGGATTTTTCAAACCAAAAAAAAATCCTCTTAGCGGAACAATTTCCAATGAATAGCTCTTGATTAAATTATTAACCACAGATTAAATAGATAATTAAACCCTTTAAGGATTCACGTTTTTTACCTATTAAAGCACATAACCTTTGTAATTGAATCATGTATAATCACGAGAAAAGCAAGTAATACCTTTACACATTTACACAAACAAAACTTCTCTAATGACTGGAGCTAGCCAAATCCTCCAGAGGTGCAGAGAGATTAGGGTTTGTGTATGTCTAGGTTTTCTGAAGTTTTTGTAATTATATTTTGATCTCCATAGTGAGTTATATTTATAGACTCGCTTATATGCATCATACCTTATGGTGTGTTGTGTTTCACTTAAACTCATCGTTCCTTACAGTATAACTCATTTCGTAGTAAGTCTTATATATGATATTATAATAAGTCTTATATATTAATTTAAATAAATCTTATTTATTTATTTCACTCATATATTTGTCTTATATGTGTGACTCTGCAGGTTCTTGTAATGTTGGAAGTAATATTAAATCATATATATGATATTATAAACAATAATACACATCTAGCAATACACTGCTTCCACCCAAAGTGACTAGAGTATCATGTGATATGACGAAACATTTTCTATGATAACGATTTTGTGTATGATTACTCTTTTGTCCTTGTGTATATATTCAACACAAGGCATATTCTGTGTCACCCTTGTCCAGTTCAATATTGAGCTCATAGACATTTATTATGTTGTGTAGGAGTGAAAATTTCCATCTAGACAACTCATGTCCCTCAACATGATTCATAGGGTATACATCAACAGACTTTGTAGTAGTCCTTTTACATACAATGTTAGTATAGAAACAACATAATTAACTCCTACATTTAAGGTACATAGTGGTTTCATGTCGAAGGGTGGCATACACAATTATTACTACGAGAATATATTATGACACTTTACATAACTCTTTATGTAGTATTCTCATGAAAGGTCAATCCAATAACAAATACTACTCCTAATTTTATACCTATGTGAAGACTAGATAACATTTTATCCATGACACATGAGATGTGGTCATCAGGGTACCAATATAAGAGTGTATATGCCTTACTACAATCTCATTTCATAGTAAATCTTTTGACTACAGATACTTTTAGAATAATGCAATTTATTTTAATGGGGCCTCACAATTAAGTCACACTTAATGTTCCATTAAATAAACTAATTATTCTAGAGACTTTATTATATTGAAACAAAACATCAATAAAGAAATGTCTTGTTATTTTAATATAGTCACAAATATATATTTCAAGGGCATGATACAAAACTGAATTCAATCAATATAAAGATTGGTTATTAAGGCTTACTCTAACAATCTCTCACTAGAACTAAAATTCAATCAAATATTAAGTCAATATATTGGGTAAGTGTTAACATCGATCACCATATGGGCAATATACTTTATTAGCATATAAGGAACTATTTTCTATGTTCATAATTTATACTTCATTCAATTTTTACTTTCTGATAAGTTAGGGCATTTTCCCTCAGACACAACATGTGTTATATGCAACAATTTCAACATAAACTTATGCATATTATGTGTCCAAACACTTTGTCGAAATATGCACTTAGGTTAAGTTCGAGGTACATCAACAATCTATCTCTATAGATCTTGAATTATAACTCTTTAGGAAATCCTGCCTAACTCCTTCATTAAAAAACAATCACCGAACCATATCTTACATGAGTATATAAATTATTTGGACCATCAGTATGTCATCCATATATTGTACCAGATTGATATAAATACTCTCACTAATTTACGTTTGTTCTTTATTAATCAAAGTTTTCATAAAAATTCATTAGTAAAACAAATAATTCAATTTCAAGAATCTTGCTTTAAGAATTAAAGAAATAATAAAATAAGAAATACATACAAATATATGAAGTTGGACAGGAAGGGCTCTCTCTGAAAAAATAAATGGAATGGAACCCAAAATATAGGGTTTCTCACCACCAGCGATGATAGCTATTCTCCTTCTAACATGCAACGCCAATTGCTCCATCTCAACATCTGCAACCACAATAACCTCCATCAACACCTCCAATATGTTCTCTACTCTGTTTCTCTTCTCTCTAATACTTTATTTCATATTTTCTTCTATTCTCTTTAATGCTTTGTTGTTCTCCCTTTAGTATCTTCTTCTCTCTTTAACATTTTCTTTTGTTTCACGAAAAATGTTTACTTTCTTCTTAATAAGATTGTTTGTTTTAATGATTGTCTTCAACATATGTAAACCCTAGATTGATTTTTTCTTTATAGTTATAATACAAACCTGTTGTTAATGTTTTATTATTGTTTGTTTTGTTAATAGTTATGCCTCCAGTAGAAGAAAGTGTTACTAGTTCGTTTGTTTTGTTGCTCTGTTTCATCTCAACTCTCTCACTGTCTATGTCTTTGTTTGACAGAAAAAGTGTCTCTAGAAGAAGAAATTATTACAAGTTTGTTTCCTATAAATGAATCTCAAAAAGCTTGCTTCAAGTTCTCGTCTTGTAGAGGTGATTTTTCCTCTTTTGAATCAATTGAATATATATATAATTCATGTCCACAGTTTTGGTTAGTAATTCGTGGATCTTATACACCTTTACTCTGAAAGCTTGCTTTAAAGCTTCTTGTGCAACCTTGTTCTCCTTCCTACTGTGAGACAAATTGGAGTACTTACTCTTTTATCAGTTCTTTGAAAAAGAAATAAAAAGGATCCAAATAGGGCAAGCAATTTAGTT